>JAEIGA010003612.1_pt1 | contig 24160 bp, 40 predicted proteins | sample 9270691 | NCBI WGS metagenome assembly JAEIGA01 (sample SAMN17057246, study PRJNA624740) | gut metagenome | biome: biome; isolation source: fecal sample | host: Bos grunniens | place: China: Xizang | collected 2019 | reverse complement strand
ATACAAGCTATATACAATGTATTAACTACTAATGAAGAATTTGCTGAGCCACAAGCAGTTAAAGATATGTTACAACAATATAAAGTTGATAACTCAGCAGTGCTTAGTTGGTTTAGAGATATACATAAGGGAGATATTAATAAGGTTAAGAATCTTAAAACTGGTGCAGCTTATGTATCATTCGCAAAATACTGCGAAGATGCTGGTAGAAGTAGATCTTCACAAACAACATTTAAAAATTCTGTAAAAGCAGATCTAGGAGTTGACTTATCCGATTAACCTTAGTACAATATTAGTGTGGGTATGAAGATGACTCACCTCCTTTGCTGATGTAGTTATGAGATGCATCAGTCTGAGCCTGTAGTTATGAGATGCAGGCTCTATATCAAGAGTGAAATAAGAGAGCTAGCTTGATTGCCTTTCACTAGCTAGGTGCAAGTCCTACATTCTTGGCCAATATGCATCACCATGTATCCCAAAAGCAAATGGGGCTGAATGAGGCTGGATCGCTACCAGTCACTGAGGATAAAACATTCCCTAGGGTCGCTGACGAGTGGCATGAAAGTAGGATAAAGTCGAGAGTAGACCTACACAAAATAACCGTGGGATGCATAGAATATAGCAGAGTAGAGCAGCTCGGCAGCTCGTGAGGTTCATAACCTTAAGGTCGGAGGTTCAAATCCTACCTCTGCACCCATGGGGACTTCTCTCATTCGGTCCCATAATGGATGTCTTACCTCCTCGGAGAACATCACACTGATTAGGATACTTCCGAAAGGTTAAATGAGAAATAACATTAGCCAAAATATCCTGGTATGCAACTCCTGCGTGTAGTATACCACCCCCACCAAGACCAGTGGGTTGGATGTTAGACACTGGGCACCTCACGAAAAAGACTAGGCTGAAGAACTCCTAGTCTTTTTTATTTTTAAACCAATTAAATTTAAGATTATATTTTGCCATGATAAAACTTTGTGCCATCTTATCTAACTTACGGTGTTCCATTGTACCGAAGTAGTTAGCTTCATAACTATCCTTAGTAAATACAGGATAGACTAAATGAAGTAACTCATGAATTAGTATGTACTCAGCACAATACTTTTCCACTGAAGTGTTATCCTTATCAGGGTCGTATTGTCTAACTGAGATTGTAGATGTTCTACCTACTAACTCATGGCTGTTTAAACCCCAGCACTCATCACCTTCGTTATATAATTCTTTCACCAAGCGACATTCTATAATCCAATCATGTAACATTAGAATCTCTTTCCATTCTTCCATGCACTTTTCCATGTCAGCGAGATTCTTGAATACCATCTTCGGTTGCTTTGGCATATACTATACCTCCTTTATTAGCTCTCCAACACTTGTAACTACAATAGTATACATCACCGATTCGATATACATATTCTTTTAACAATCCTCGTTCAACATTAAACTGAGACTTACAATGTGGGCATGTCATCTTCATTCTTCATTCTCCTCCTGATCTTTTCTTTGTTTTCGTTTATTAACAATCTCTTCTACTTTAGTAGAGAGTTTCCACACTAATACTATATCTATTATTATAATGTTAATAAATAAAAACCAATCCAAGATACTGAAGGAAGAATAATTAAGGATATCTCCTCCAAGAAAACTGGTTACTCCTACACCTACAGTCCTTGTTATGGCAGCGACTATAGCGAAGTACCAGAATTTCATCTTAGTCATTCCTGATATCATACAGATAGCATCATCAGGAAAGAAAGGAAATGCTAACATTACTGGAACTAACACGGTTGCACGGGTTGATACCAACTCTTGTGCCTTTAAGCGAGCTGGCTTACCAACTAACCAATCTATAAAGGGTTCACCAAGCTTGTCACCAATAATAAACTTGACCAATGATGACAAGAAGCAGGCTATTGCTGACACTAAGAATCCATTAAGCGTTCCAAACAAACCAGTAGCTATCAGCGTAAAAGTAAATGTCATTCCTGGAACGAATGTCATAAGTGTAGTAACAATAATATTAATCACAATAAATATTATGTATCCAAAGTAACCAGCCCTTTCTACTACAGGCTTAATCCAATCACCTTGGAATCCAATAAAATATAAACATGCTGTTAACAGAAGGAATAGTACAACTGTTAGCGAGATCTTAATCCATCTCTTCATCTGTACCTCCTTCGTAGGCATTTACACCTTCATAGGAAATAATATATGGAAGACCAGTAGATGGGTTAACAGGTTGTTTCTCTGTTTTCTTTTTTGGCTCCTTAACATCTTCATTTAACTGAACATTCTCTTGATCTTCTAGAGTAATAATCACTGGCTCTTCTTTATTATAATTATTAACTGGACCAGTGTACACATTGTCCACTTGAATAGCAAAGCGTACTTGACCAACTGGTTCTTCTTCCTTCTTATTATTCTTAAGAGCATCATTTGCTTTATCAAGAATAGTTTTAGCACACGCTGCAGCAAGTGCATCATCTTGTGTAGTCGTCATGATATACTTCAACTTGCTCAGTGCCATATCTCTAGCAGTGGAAACCTCTGCCATGAACTTCTTATCTCTTTGAACTGTAAGTTCCTCTAATGTAGCAGCGATATTTGGGTTAGCGAGCAATCTATTAGCAGCTGCTTGAGGTGCTCTGATCATAGGATCAATCACACGGATCGCTTGCTCAGCCGTATAATCTCCGAAAGCAATTAACTCCACGAATAGTTTTTCATTCTGGTTTAGTAGATTATATTTAGAAGTTTGAAGCTCACCATTCTTTAATGCTTGAAGTAACTGCTGTTTAGTTTCAATTACTTTAGGTTGTAAGACTCTCATACCTCCCTCCTTTTATTGTTATTATAGCAAATAGTTGACTTGAACGCAAACGATTGTTATAATTAAAATAACGGAGAGAGTATATGAATCTTGACAATATAATAAATAGCAAACTCACAACTACTTTACATAAAGATATAAAGCGTAAGCGAGCACCTGTTACTAAAGAACAGAAACTAAAAGAAAATATTAGATCAGTTATCCGATTAATAAAAACGGGTGACTTTGATGCTACTAAATATACTCACCAGTTGAAGCTATCTATGGCAGTAAGAAACGGCTATGTGGATAGAAAAACTCTTACCATTCTAAAGGAGGATTAATATGGAAGAAGATATTCTACAACAGTTAGGACAAGGTGAACCTACAGAAGAAACACCTGAAGTTAAACCTGAAGAGAAAAAGAAAAGTTCAGGTAAGCCGTTAGATGATGAAGTCATTGCATCTATGATGGCTAATGGGGATAACACAAGAGGTATGTTTGAACCAGATGAATCAGAAGTTATAGACAAAGATAAGAAAGAAAAGAAACATGAAGCTCAAGATGAAAAAGCAAAGCTAAAAACAAAAGGTGATGCTAAACCTTCCGATAAATACAAAGACAAGTTCAAAGAAGACATGGCTAAAAACCCTGAGAAATATTTTATAGATACTCCTAAAGGAAGAATGTCTATAAAAGAAGCAAGGGAACAAGGATATGATCCTACAACAAAACGCTTTAATAGAAATAAAAATAATTCTAAAGAAGAAATGTTATCTCAAGTAAATGAGACGGATAGAGAAGCAATTAAAAAACTAATGGATCCTTCTCAACTTGGGTTAGCACCTGCTGATGCAGAAGGTTTAGGAGTTAAACCAAATAGTCCTATGGTTAAACAAGGTAATACATCAGGACAACCTGCTCAGGTAGCGACACCAATGTCGGCACCACCAACTGCAGGCCCTGCTCCAACTGGGGGAACCCCAGACATTACTGCTTTATTAGGAGGTAACGCATAATGAGCACACCACAAAATTCAGATTGGGATAAATATAAAACAGCTACAGCTACTGATATGACAGGACAAGGCAATACATTTCAAACAACAGAACAAGTAACTGATGGGACTGGTAATACAAATATATTAGATAATTTTAGAGTTGATGATGTTGATGGGAAAAAAGTTCAGCAATACTCATCTTCTCCTGAAACAACTACTGCTTCTAAGGATTCTAAAACAGGTTCTGGGTTAGAAGCTGCTTTAGGTACAGACTATAGTTGGAATACTAAAGCTAGTGATAGAGCTAACTTAGATTATGAAGCTGCCGTATTAGAATCAAAACAAAATTATTTAACTAACCGTCAAGAATTAGAATCACAAGGACAACAACTACAACAACAAGTAGCTATGCAAAAGTATTCACAGAATCAATCAAATGAAAAAGCTGGTTGGACTGGAGGATATGTTCTTGATACTGAAAGACAGATGGAATATCTAAAACAGACTATCCAATCACAGATGTATGGTGCTATAGAATTACAGAAGTATGGTTATGATACTTCATTAGCTGCAGCAAGACTTGCTTATGATACAAATAAATATGATCTTGCACTTGAATACTATAACACAGCACTTAGCCGTGCAATTAGCGAAGCAGAGATCACAGGTTATTATGTATCTCCAGAAACAGCTGAAATGTTAAATGAGTACTCTATTGCTTCAAGAGTATTAAATGATGCAACAGCATCTGAAGAAGATAAACTAAGAGCAGATAGAGTATTGTCATCTGTATATAAATGGTTTGAAGATAATGGTATCAGTAAACAAGGTGTTATGACAATGAGTAAATACGAATCAGAAAGGAATTGGAATCAAGCCTTGTTAAATTCTTTTGAGTATATAGATGAAACTACTAACCAAATCACTGGTGACAAGTTTGTTAAATATGGTGCAGATGGTAAACCAGTATATTCAGAAGACGGTTCTCAAGTTCAGACTATTAACTTTAAAACAATGAGCTCACAAGAAATCCTAGATTACATAGCAATAAATGATATCTGTAAAGAACAATTCTATGGTTATTTAGATAATAAGATGACAGGGGAAATGGCTGTTAAGTTTGAAGACTGGTGTATTGCTAATAACAAGATGTCAAAAAACGAAGATGGTACCTATTCACCTATAAACAATACAGACTACCAATCTTTAATAATTACTTTCTTACAATCAAGCCAAGCATATAAATCACTAACAGAAAAATTAAGTATTGATGAAACAGGTATGTCAACAACATTCCAAGCACTCCTAGAAAATTATGACTTTAATATTGACCTACCTGATGGTACTACATTAACAACAACATTTAAGGAACTAACAAAACAAAAAATTGAAAATGCAAATGCTCTTACAAATGGTAAACTCGAAGACCTAATACGACAAGCAACGGATGCAGACGGCAATGTATTATCAAATGAAGATGGCTCTAAAAAATATGCAAATACTATAGACCTAGAGCAAAGGAATGTAACAATAGAGGGTAATACTTTTGAATCAACTTATGTTGCAGATGCAAACCTATACTTTACATCATTGCGAATAAATGAAAACAAGACAGAAAGTGAAGATGATATTACATTATCCAGTGGTATTGGAGATAAATATAATCTAGAACTTAATGAAACATTATCTAATAAACAACAAATGGATATTAAAACCAGAGATAATTTATTAGAATTATATAAAAGAGAGTTTGGTACAGACATGCCAGACAAAACAGTTATTGTATACAATGATACAATGTATGTATATAGAACAAAAGATTCATATAATAGCACAACTAAAAAATATGAAACAAAATCAGGTTTCCTACAAATAAAAGGACAATGTAATGGTGATACAGATAGACCTGCAGAATTTATAGCAGAGTTAAATAAAACTTGGGGAGTACAATAGTGATAAAAGAACAGGAAATAAATCTATTCTCCTGTGAATTACAAAAAGAGTATCTTAATAAAATTACATTCCCTATTAAAGCACAAACTCTAATGGATTTAGTATTTGAAGATAAAAGAATTGGGGACACAACAAAACAATTTATATATCTTCAAATAAAAATCCACCATAAAAGAGAGTTTAATCCAAGAATATTAAATAGATATGGATATGCTTGGGACTGGTTTGATTCAGGGGAAACTCTATATGGATGTCATAAAATAGTAAACTCAGATAACATCTTTAAATCTAATGATATATTATTTAGTAAGTATGTAAATAAATCTAGCTACTCAGATCACTTATTGTTCTGTAATAATATATACAAAGGAAGCTATATGGCATTTAATAAATCTGTAGACAAAACAAGATGGAAACAGTTAGCCAGTATGTCTTTAACTGAGTTAAGAAGACAACCAGAGTTTGATGCTAGACTATATAAACTATTAAGAACTATTCGTAAGAAGATAAGAAAAGGAGAATCTCATAATGAATATTAGAATGACTAATAAGTTCTGGTTAGTAGAACTTGAAGAAGAAAATAAAGTATTAGCCAATGGGTTAACAGTTAAAGAAACCCGTGGCAAAAGAGACATAGTTACAGGAGTGGTAATCCACGGTGATTACTCTCCTGAATTCCCTTGTGCTGATGGTTACCATGTATGGTTCCCATTATATGCAGCGAATCCTATTACAGTAGATGGAAAGAGTTTACTTGTTGTACATCAAGATGATATAATAATGGTAGAAGACTTTCCATTAAAGGAGGAATAACTATGCCAGATAAAAAGCAAGACATTAATGAACAAGAAAATGTTCAACCAGAAAAGGTTCAGGAAAACCCTGAAACAATAATCAAAAGACTAGAGTATGAGTTAGACCAAACAAAACAGGTTGCTCAACAGGCTATTAATGAAAATCAAATCCTTCGTGCTACAGTTAAGGCACTAAGTCAGTTAATATAGGAGGTAGATATGGATAAAGATATTGAAAAAAGGTTTACTTACCATCCTCCTAAAGAAGAAGATAAAGCTAAGTTCCCTATGATCAGGGACTCAGCGAAGTATCTGGCTGGCATTATTAAAGATGTAGTACCAGAAGGTAGAGAACAAGCATTAGCTATCACCAAGCTAGAAGAAGCAGTGATGTGGGCTAATGCAGGTATCGCTAGAAAATAATGGAGGTATTAACCATGGCATGTAAAGGTAAAGGAAAGAAAAAGAAATAGGAGGATCTCATAAATGAAAACATCTAATACTCACATAATAAAAGAAACATTTCAAAAGATTGCAGACATAGTAACAGGTACTATGGGTGCTAAAGGAAGAATGGCTATCATCAATGATGAATTTGGTAGACCTATCTTAACAGATGACGGTGTAACTGTCGCTAAAGAATGCCTTCACTTAGAGGGCTTTGAAAGAATGCTTGCCATTGCTATGGTGGAAGCATCTTCTAACACAGAAAAGGTAGCCTATGATGGTACTACACTTACTGTTCTTATGACCAATGAGTTGTACAAGCAAGGCTTGCGATGGGTTAGAAGAGGAATGCATCCACAGCAGGCAGCAGATAAACTTTTAGATGAGGTAGAGAATGCTAGACATTTCTTATACCAATCTAAATTCAAACCAACTAAGATTCAGATACAACAGTTGGCTAACATCACCACTAAGATTCCTTTAATCGGAGAACTAGTAGCTAAAGCATACGACAAGTGTGGTGACTCAATGAACATCATCATTGAACATGACAGAAAGGAAGAGAAACATTCCATTGAACACACTGATGGAATGATTCTAGATGCAGGATACTTCACTAAAGAACTTGGACAGTTATGTAATGAAGGAGATAAAACTGTATTCGAGAATGCTCACCTTGCTCTCTTAGCTGAGGGACAATTAACTCAGATTGACTTGGCTAACTTCTTTAGATCTATACCACAGGATAAGATTAAAGATCCATTCGTGTTCTTCGTAACGAATGCATTCAATCCTGAATCAATGAAGATGCTTCTAGATACTTTGATCCAGAACAAAATCTTATTCCAGATGGTGTTCTTAAATGATTCTAATCCTGAAGAAGTATTCCTAGATCTAGCAGCTAAGACAGATGGTAAGATGCAATCCAGTGCAATGGGTACATCTGAATACAAGTTTGAACACTGTGGGTTAGCAGATAGTATTACTATTGAAGCAGATAAAACTACTATCATTAGAAAGACTAAGAATAAAAAAGCACTAACTAAAAGAATTAATGATTACAAAAAAGAATTAAAGGATAAAAAATATACTCTTGGTTCTATTAGAGAGAATCAAATAACAAGAAGATTATCTAACTTAGAATCAGGAGTAACTAAGATTAAGATTGCTGTCCCAACTATCACAGAATATATGACCATCAAATTAAAACTTGATGATGCACTAGGTGCTGTGAAGTGTGCGATTAAGAATGGTTGTCTTATCGGAGGTGGAAAAGCACTCTATAATATCGGTAAAGATAATTGTAAAGAGTTGCGTAAGCCACTACAGGCTCCAATGAAAACAATAATAAAGAACAGTGGGTTAAAAGCTGGGTACAAATTCTATCATACAATACATAAGAAACCTTGGTTAGGTTTAAATGTAAAGACAGGTAGGATAGTCAACCTAATTAAAGAAGGTATCATAGATAGCTTTGACAGTATTGATAAAGCATTAGAAAATGCAGTATCAATAGCTGCCAACTATCTAAGAGGTTATATTATAATTAAAAAAGACTAGTATTAAGCTAGTCTTTTTTCTTCATACATCTTTATAAAAAGATAATGTCTGATACCTGGAGCAGGATTCCAGAATAATTTAACACCAGCAAGTGTACCTTTCTTAACACTACGGTGTCTACTATAGAACTTAGAGGTATCTATATTTAGATCCTCTAACATCTCTATAACTTTAGCTTCAGCATCCTCTAAAGTTTCTGAATAGAAATCAATACGAGAGTTGTACCCATTCTTTAAACACACCTCTGTAATTTCTACCTTAACATTTTGTTTATACATATTACTATACATATTAATTTTCCTCCTTATTATTTTTATTATCAGTAATAGGTAATCCTAATTTAACAGCTTCATAATAAGCCCAACCATCTTTATGCTTATAATAATGAGCAAGTTTCAATAACTTGTTGTAAGTCATAGTAGCCAAAGGACATTTAGGGTGAGGGAAATCATACCACTCGTAGATTCCCAACACACCATTGCCTTTGTTATATAACTTGCACCAGCTATCCTTACCGAAACTAACTTTCTTATAGGGACAGTTAGTACATAATCTCTTAGGGATACCATTATCGTAGGTACCAAAAGATTTCTTCTTAGGCATTTTCATTCCTCCATATAACTTTATTATTCATAAGCCAAACAACCTCATGTAACACATGAGTTTCATTACTTACATTCATAAGACACAAGCTAGAAAGATCTGTGCGAGCTTTCTCTATACATTCATGTACAGAACCAAACCAACATCTATCATCATAAGATGTAGCACCTGTTTTCTTATTAATAAATCTTAATCTAAAAGTATTTCTATTATCTATCATATTCATTCTCCTCTTTATTCATAACAATCATTATACAACAACTAGCACTATTCCTATGTGCACTAGTGTAAGATGGTGTAATACTTTTTACATACCAAGGCCTCTCAAAATATTCCTTAGGTATATCCTCATTAGTATATATATGTTTATAAACACCTGTGGTATTATTAAAACTAATAAATAGCCCATAATAATTACCATCTTTATAAGGGCCTTTCTTAAAACTATTATGATACCTAGGTAATGTAGGTAACACTTGACTCAATCTTAATTTATTCATCTACAGTTTCCTCACTTTTAAGAAAATAATCATGATGCATATCTGAATCTTCTTTGCAATAGAATTCAAGTTCCTCTTCATTCCATTGATAGAAGTAATCATCTTCCCAATCAAAGTCAGATAATCTAATATCATAAGCATCTTGAATCATATTATTATGGTCATGTACTAATACATTCCATGCCTTATCTCTAGCTTCTTCAGTAGCATACACCTCAGTATCTAACTCAGGCATACCATCACTAATATAAACCTTTTTAATACAATAAACTTTATTCATAACTATTCCTCCAATTCCTTTTTCAATAAGTCAGACACATTACATTCTATATTATCTTCTAATATCTCATAATCTTCTTGCTCCAATATACCATAGCAACATAGACATAATATAGTGTCATCGGCTAATACTACTCCATACTGAGGATCTGAATCCTCTTCTAATAAATCTTTAAACAATACTAATCTCATATACACCTCCTAATTAAACTGTAATTGTAAACCAATTACTTTTCTATTGTGTGTAATTTTATATACGGTGTACACACCATCACCAAATCCAGATGAAACTGTAACACCATTAGCATGGTGACAGTCACAATCTCTACCATGTTCAGTTCTATCAAGAGATTGCCAGAACTTATCCCATTCGTGATCTTCTTTGAAGTCTGGTTTGTGATTATAAAACCCACACATACCAGCATCAACACCTATATTATCTGACAGTTTATACTTATGGTACTCACCATCAATATAATTATCTAAATAATCTTTATGAATAATAGTTAATGTCATGATTCGTACATCATTCATAACTTCTCGTTGACCAATAATATGGCCAACATCACCTTCTTCCCATTCCCAAATAGATGGGAAATTAACTTCATCAATAAAAGCTTTATACATACCTGGTAATATATCTACATCATGTAAAGCACACCAAGTATCTTTATCATAACATGGGTCTGTAACATCACATAAACCATCAGCAAATAATACTTCTCCAACTTCTTTATCTCTACTAATATATTTAGCCTGCATTTCTTTTATAAATTTCATATTAATTATTCTCCTTATTAAATACTTTCTCACAATCAGGACAATCGTGTGTACCATAGTTACAACAATGTCCTACAATCTCACATAATTCATTTGGTTTTAATTCTAAAGTTTTAATATATAACTCTCCATCAGTATAGATATCAGTTAATATTTCAATAGTAAGAGTATAACCATTGAGATAAGCACAATGGATATACTCATCATTACCTATACCGTATTTATTAATATACTTTTCTATTTGATTATCATCTAGATATTCCGTTATACTATTCATCTTCTTCCTCCTCAAATTTTTCTTTACAGCTAGGACAAATAGTTCTATCTGCATTAGAATCTTCATCTTCCCAGTAACCCATAGTATGACACTTTTCACACATCCAAGGTGTTACTTCTTCAGAACTATAACAAAGATTCTCTCCTTGTACATACTCAATAAATTCTCTAAAGCACATCATAGGCTCATCTCCTCTAGCTGTAAGAGATATAACATCACAGTCTTTACAAAGATCTTCAAGACCTATACACCTAGAAACTCCATACTTATCTTCTTTACCTGTCTCAAAGATAGAACCTAAAGACCAAGCACTATCTGAAACAAAAGATAAAAAGGATATACCTTTAGAAGTTTCAGTAACATTAACAGATTCCTCTACAATAAAAGTTCTATATAAAAACTTTCCTCTCAATTTATCTCTATCATCACTTGTCAAGAAATAATTTAAAAACCTAGTAACTTTATCTGTTGGTAAAGTTACTTCCCAACTTGTATCAACCCAATTAGGCATAATTGTTTTCCTCCTTACGAATTATTTTATTTATCTTATAGCCACATAAAGAAGTATTTCTTTCTATGGCATTAGCTAAAGTAAACTTAGTGATAGCCTTATCTTCTAACTTAACAGAGTTTAGAAAATCTAAAACCTCTGAATAATTTAGAAAGATATGTCTATCATAAGTATATATACTATGTGAAACAACATAGTAAGTACCAATGTAAATCCTTTCATACTACCTTGTCTTAACTATATCGTTCACATAATTCTCAGGCATCTGATTAAATAAAGTATTAACCAGATCAGTTTGATAAGGTATATCACCTTTAAATTGAGAGAGAAGTTGTTTAAACTTCTCCCTATCTATAGTTACATTCATACTTTACCTCCTAAACATATATAACATGCTCAATAATATCTTCAGGATAAACAAGATAATCAAAATATTCTAAAGCATCTGTTATAAATTCTCCTACAGTATTCCAATTCTTATGGATATCTTCAGGTGCTACATCATGAGCACCTAAAAAATCTTCCATATCTATATCACTAGCTACAGTAATATCCTCAGTATTATAAACTTCTATTAAAGACTTAATAAAAGTTATAGGACAATCAGGATCACAAAGTATCTCCTCAGTATATTCTGGAATTGCATCCTTATGAATTAATTTAATCTTATTTATTTCGTTTGTCATATTTATTCCTCCAATTAATAATGATAATCTACACTATCAAAAACTTTATATTCTTTATCATAATCTACAGACCTAATAAAATCATCTAGAGTATCATACGAACAATATTCATCAGAAATATAAAACCCATACTTCTCATTGACTAATTGTTCAAGACGATAAGCAACATCACAATCCTTAATGTTACCACAAAATCTATCGTAAGAATCGGGATTACCTATTAAATTTTTAAGTAAGTCATTCCAGCTCTTTCTAAAATAAGCATCCTTAAAGCCTTCCTTAAAAGTTATAGTTAAGTTTTTATCATCTATATCTATTAATGATGGAGAAGTTCTATGTGATAAAGTATCTACCAACCAAAGAAAATCTTTGTCTAAGTCAGTATCCTCATTAACATAATCTGCAAAATAAGGTACATCATCACCATAAAAGCCAGACAATTTCCAATCCATTTCATCTTTATAAGTATCATAATAAGCCTTTTTAACTATTCCAATTATTCTACTATGCATATTACTTTACCTCTCTAAAATATTTATCAAATTCTTCTGGTAAATAATCTAACATACCATTAGTTAGAATGTCATCACCATAAAAGCCTCCCATTGAATCAACAACTTCTCTAATTTCTTGATTACAATGTGGACATTTATCTACAGTTTCTAATGTAAAACCATACACTTCGCCTTTAATCCACTGGTCATAGGTATCAACTTCTTCTTCAATTATAGAAGAAGCTACTTCGTACCAACTAATTTCATCAGCAGTGACCTGCTCCTTAATAGTAGTGTCCTTGTCTAAATAAATAATACCAACAATTCCACTATCCCAAGGATCTCTAAAACTATCTGTACTCATAGTAATACCACTATGGTCATAAAGATATAAGAACTTAACACATACATGTTCCTTTAAATCTTCCATAATTCTTCTATCTCTTTGTTCAGCAGTGTTTTCATTATCTTTATAAGCACAAATACTATCAGCATCTAAATTATATTGCTCACATAAATCATATAACACATCATGTATATCAGCATAATTATTCTTATCACCTAGGTTATAACTTCTATGCCAACATAACATTGTAGCTAGAGGCTCCCAATTTCTAGGATCCTCGCTATCAACATCTTGTTCTATGCTAAGCACATGCTTAACACCCTTAATATCTAACTCAAATTTATCTCCTGCATAACATAAATATCTTAATCTTTCCATAATAACCTCACTAAATATTTTTTATTGTTTCTATTATCTTGTCAGTAACAAGCTGTGCAAAAGCATCTTCAGACTTCTGGTCGATATGCTCTTTAAATAAAGATACAAAAACATTACCAGTAAACATACCAAACTCACAAGAACTAAACTCTGGATAATTACGAGTTCTTTTATTTCTATAATATAAATAAAACTTCACAGTTAAACCAGTATTACTTTGAACCTCAAACACTTGAGTAAACATAATAAATCTATGATAGTCAGCACCTGCTTGACTACCAAAACAAGTGCTATCCTTTGGAGGATAAGTAGCAAAACATTGTGCACCAGTCTTATCCTCAACAACTCTTCTAATAGCATACATTATAAGTTCAAGTTGCATATTATTTTCCTCCTTTTATTTTATTTATTAAAGCCTTACTAGATTGTGTCTGAAGTTGAGTAAGATAAATATATAATTTATCTAACACCTCTTCATACAAATCTGAAGGCAACGGAGCAACATACCTACAATTACTAACAAGTAAAGTACTTAACTTATTAGAATAAATGTAGGAGTTGTTTGTTAACTTAGAAACATCTCTTGTTGTTACTAAGGTTCTGTATACATTAGCATACAGATCCTTAGATGTAAGTTTTAATCCAGTAACATTTCTATTATTATAATCATTAGGGTCATTCTCTTCCATATAAACAACAAGAAATAATCCTACCTTTCTATCACCTCTAATATCAGTATAGAGACTGGTGACAATATCTCCAACATTAATTTGATTTAATTCTTCTCTAATTCTACAATCCATTTTATTATCTCCTCATAAATCTCTTAGATAAATAAGAGATTAAATCTTTTGCTATATTTTCTTTAATGCTTTCTTCGGTAGGATACATTAAAGAATCCTCACCAAACAACTCAGTAAACCAACGAGCATCTCCACCAAGTCTAAGACCAATACCTACAACACAAGTATTAAGCTGTTTAAGTTTAGAAATAATTTCAATACACTCTTTCTTATTGCTCGTAGCACCATCAGTAATAACTAATATGCATTTGTCTTTATGATTTCTTTCTCTAATAACAGAAGAAAAATATCTAAGAGAAGGTAGCAAATCAGTACCACATGACATATTAGAGTTATGAGTATCACAATATAAAGTTGATACTCCTTTATCATAATAATCCTTAACCTTAACAGTATTATCAGAGAAGACTAACATCTCAGATTTAGCATTAATTCTTTCAAGACTATGAAGTAAAGGCACTACAATGTCTACTAAAGTATAATAAGTATCATCCATAGAACCACTAGCATCTAAAGTAACTCCAAGATATAAATCCATTTCTCTTTTAATACCAGTTTCTCTAGAGAAAATCTTAGGTGTAAAGGAAGACTTATAAAGTTTTCTTTTCATTAATCTACCAGAAGATAGGTTCTCCTCTATACCATTAAAAGAGAAAGACTGAATCCTTTGGAAGTTAGTATTAAAATCTGAGAGTCTTTGTTTAGCATCATCATTAAGTTCCTCAACACCAGTACCTTTATTAGAAAAGATACCATTTGATATACTCATAACCTCACTAGAAGAAATATCCTTAAGAGAAGAAGAATCAAAAGAACCTTGGTTTTGTTCATTACCAGAACCAACACCTGTTTTCTTTTGAATACTATCTACAATGTCCTTAATAGCTTGCTCTATTTCTTCTTTAGTTTTCTTAGGGCCATTACCTATACCTGAACCTTTACATGGCTTATTACCTTGACTATTACCTGGAACTGATGGGCCATCTCCTGGAACTGATGGACCATTACCATCTCCACCACTAGGTCCTTTAGGTGGTTCTTCTTGCTCAATCTCATCTTTTAACCAGGCATAAACTTTATCAGCCCAAGAAATAGTAAAGGTAGTTCTTAATATATTATCATTTATAAAATAAAAAGATAAAAATTCTTCTATTAATTCGTCAGGAATATCACAACCTTCTGGTGGAGCAAAGAAAGAATTATAACTTCTAAGAATAAAATAAAACATTTTATCATGAGGAGTAAACTTTTCCTTCTTCATAAAATCTTCACAAGTAGTTAGGCCTTGAAGCAAAGAAGTAGAAGTATTAATACCATCTCTTAATAAATCCCATTTATATTGCTCCTTCATTCTATTTTGAATGTAGCTATCTTCTACTACATTAACACAAAAATGAAGAAAGAATTCAGGAGTTTGAGACGAAGAAATAAGTTTAACTATATCAGAAAAAGGTGGTGTATATTTAGCATGACCCATCTCATGTGCTGCTACTCCTACTAACCCCCAAGATAATGTGGTATACAAAATAGTATACCATTTATCTGGGTACTGAGCTTTGATAATATCCACATAAGGGTCAAACAAAGCTAAATATTCTAAAGGATTAATTATAATTGTTTTAGTATCGTGATTCATACAAGCCAATCCATTAAAATCCTCTTCATAACTAACAGAATAATCTGAAAGTAAAACACTTACTATAGACCTCACGGTCTTACATCCATCACGGTATAAATCATAAAGGTAAGAACTAACAGCTCTTCCACTAGGTAATATTGTATTTCTATCCATATTATTTTTCCTCACTTCTTTTTCCTTTTATTAATCTTCTTAATCTAGTAGCATAGAAATCTTTATCGGTAGGATAACAATCAATAGCTACTTTAGATACAGCTTTATGAAGTTCCCTTCTATCAGCTGGTAAAGATAAATCTAAATAGATAGGTTTGGCATGCAACTCTACATATTTTTCTTCATCTTTAATAGACTCTTCAAAAGTTTTATTGTCAGAATTAATTAAAGCTTTAAGCTTTTTATTATTAACTGTAAATAACTTAAGAAGATAATCAGCAGCTTCTCTTGCAGGATATCTATTAAGATAAAACTTTAAATCAAAGCCACTCTGCAGAGCCTCATTAAAATCTTTAAACCTTCCTTCAAAGATATCCTGAACAAGTAATCTACTTGTAGGATTATCTTGAATAAGTTTAAACATTTGCATGTGTCCTGCATCATCATTATCAAAGGCAAGAATAATATTCTTACCTTTTAATAATTCAATATGCTCTGTAGTAAAAGCTGTACCTAAACTAGCTACAACATTAGGAATACCAGCAGCTACTAAAGATAAAGCATCTGCTTGTCCTTCTACTACATAAACATTAGGATAACCTTTTGCTTTATCCAAATTATATAGAACCTTTTTCTTCTGAAAGAACTTTGTTTCCTTGCTATTCTTATATTTAGCAGGATCATTTGTTGCAGTTCTACCAGAGAAAGCAACAACATCTCCTTTACTATTACGAATAGCAAACATATATCTTTCAGAGAATACACATTGACCGTAATAGTCATATAAACCATAACTATCTAAGGTTTCTTGAGATATACTAGGAAATTGTTTCTTTAATATCTCTTTAAATGTTAGCACAGTATTAGTTTTATCTCTAAATACTGTAGGACAATACCCTAAAAGATACTTATCTATTAAAGTGTCTAATCCTCTAGACTTCCAATAGTCTAGAGCATTATCAAACTTATTACACTTAACAAATAATTCAGCAACCCAGTTATAGACCTGAGTATAATTATCATACTCAGTGTCTTTAACATAATTATCTTCGTATTGAAGATTAAAAGCTGCACAAATATCTTTAGCTGCATCAAGAGCATAGGCATAACCTTCAAGTCTCATAACAAAATCTATAGGACTACCATAATTACCACAGCTGTAACACTTAAAAGAATTCCTTTCAATATTTATATTACAGCTAGGAGTATTATCAGTATGAAAAGGACAATGAATATTCATACTCCTATAGATAGTAGGCAATCGTTGCCCTGTATAATGCTCAATAGTTTCAACTATTGAAACAGATTTAGCTGCTTCAAATACATCTTTAAACATATATTTCCTCCTATTACCAACCTATATTTGCTAAACCATCCATTGAAGCACTAACAGTACTAGTATCAATAGATGCAGCTTTATCGAAAGCACTTTTTATATCTGTAGAATTAGTAGCAGTTAAAGGAGCAGATAAAACTCCTATAGATAAACCATCTTTAAAAGCTTTCTTAGCATCTTTAAATAACTGTTTATTCATAAAGAACATCTGCTCAATAGTAGTAATATCTTTATCAAAATAAGTTATAACACCTTGAGTCTTAACTTTATTATCTTCAACACCATGTGTTGCTGAATAGATAGCATCACCAAGAGCTTGTCTGAAAGACTGTTGAGCTAAAGCATGAACCATTACTTCAGATATCTTTCTAGTAGAAAGATTAGGAGTAGATGGAGAGAACCTATCCTGATTTTCAAAAGTCTTCTCCATATAATCCATAAGTTTAAACATAAACTTAACATATTCCTTGACAGCTTGAGAATCAAATTCAGGATATTTCTTAGCAAGGAAAGTACCATACTGGTCATCTACCAAATCAGTCATTAAGAAAGTAACAAATCTATCTTCAAAGGCTTCATTCATAGGATTATTACCTTGATATCCAAAGTTAGAAGTACAAACAACTATAGTCTTTGGATGACAAGGAATAGTTTTACCCTGATATCTAAGAGCTCTATTAGCACCATAGAAAGCATCATTCAATGCTATTAATACAGCATTAGAAAAGTTATTAACTTCATTAATAATGATAAGCCAACCAGAAGTATAAGCTCTTAAGAAATCAGACTCTTGAGTTTTCCAAGGAGAAGAACTACTTTTAAACTTCTCGATAATCTTATCAAACTCAGCCTCAATTTCATCAGCAGATAAACCTCCCTTAGATAACATAGACTCATAAGTATCTCTAAGTTTTTGTCTAAGGTCGTCTTCATCTTCTATATCATTATTAGGTATAACATAACCACATATATCTTCAACTGTTAATGAAGGGTCTCCAGTTAAAGATACACGAGGAATACCATAATAAGAAGATATGTGTTCTGCTTGTGTAGTTTTACCAACACCTTTACCACCTTTTAACATAATTAATTTAAAAGGTTTAACTTTATTAACATAATCTAACTCTCTTCTAATAGAAGCCCAAGACTTTGTGCCTTCTATTGATGAAGATAAATCAGCATCATGTTTACAAATAAACCTATAAGATTCTTCTTCAGTTAATAGACTAGCAGGATTATGAGATACTATATCATTAGATTCTAATAAAGAACAAACCTTAGTATTATAAGCACTCATATCTAACAAATCTATATTAAGAACATTATCTCCTGTATTCATATCAGGAACACCAAAAGCATCAGTTAAAAATTCTCTTAATGTTTTTCCATTAACATCTTTCTCATTCTCATCTGCAACAGCACAATTTAATTTGTTATCATGCAAAAGCATTAGAGAACAGTCTGCAGCTAAAATAGTTCTACCAATAGTTATTATTGGACAAGCTGCAACATTAGGGAAAGGCTTAACTGTTTTTGGATTAAGCCCTTTAAGAATGTCTTCCACATCTGAAAGCACATTCATTCTACTTGCATTAAGCAAGTAAACTTCATTTATATCACCATTAGGTAATAAGTGGCGTTGAAAAACACCATATTGCCAACCTAAATTAGCATTTAAAAACACCAAAACAAGTTCATTTTTCTTTGTAGAAAATAATCTACATAAAATTTTATTCATTGATTTACTCATAACTTTCTCCTAAAATTTATTTATTTGTTTTTATTATTTTATTTTTACATTAATCTTTTTCTCTGGAACATAATCACAAGTGAAGACTTTCTTAGCAATAGCATCCATAACCACATTACTCTTTTGGTTATAAGCTTTTTCAATGGCAGCTTTATCCAAAGAAAAGATAGTAGTAGTTTTTTCTTTAACCATATCAGAAGTAAAAGCATGGGTCTTTAATAACTCTTCTCTAGTACAGTTAATGGTGTCACAAACAAAAGTTTGTTTTACTTTCATGTCAATAGACATGCCACAATAATCCTCAGTACCAGAGAAGAAACTATTAGGCACCTCCTCTTTTACTTTCTCAAGAGAAGTCTCAACTAAACCCTTAAGAACAAAACTACATCCAACTAATTGAACAAGAAGTTCTCTCTTTTGAGTATCGGATAAGGTAGAAATATCTACCTTACCATCTACTATTGAAAGGGCAGCATCAATTCCTGTAATAACAGCTGCCTTTCTATTTTCACTATTTAAAAATTTATTTTCATTTTTCTTTGCCATAATATGCACCTCTACAAATTTTATTTAGTCCTTAAAATAATAGTAAGCATCGGACTTAAATGCTTCCTTAATTTCTTCATAAAAAGAATCTTCAAGCTTAGCAATGTCAGCATTAGTTTCAGACAAAATAAACTTAACAAAAGAAACTAATGCAGGCTTATGCTTAAAGAGTTCTTTATCTAAGGGTGTGACACCATTCTTTCTATGTTTACACACCCATTCATAAGTCTCTACTAAAGACTTACAAATTTCAATTTCTGCTTCTTCACTACTGATTTCGTATTCAAAATCTTCACCATCGAAATCATCATGAGCATCAAAAGTATAATGGATTAGCATAACTATTTACCCCCTAATTTTTTATGAATAAATAAATGGAAAGCTGTACGAAGGTCATTAGCTATCTCTTCGAGATTATCAGAACGAACTTCATAAGCTTCTTTAAGCCTAATTAATTGTGCATATAAAGTACACTTATCACAAATGTCTAAATTTTCAGGCTTACAAAACCCATCACAACCAATAGCATCAAGGTCATCTTTAAGACACTCATAATTAAGCTCAGTTAAAAAAGTATCAATAAGAGTATTAACCAAATTGATATTATATTCTTCGTCTTCTGTCATTGTATCTCACCTCCTTATTTTAATCTCGCTCTTTTGTCCACAGGTATTACTACCTGCTTCGGTGTCGGTTAACAATTTAGATTCTCCTCTTTGAAGAAGACATTTTTATATTTTTCTAGGTTAGTAACCAAAGCATTCCACACTTTAGTTAAATCGTTATAAGTCTTAGTATCACCTTTATTAGTAGCCTTCTTAGCTCTTAACTGTAACCTAGAAAAAATATCTTTTTCAGATATACAAGTAGTTAATCTTCTAGAACCATAGCTACCATTATAAACAGTAGCATCCGATAAACGGATAGAAAAGACTTCACTAAACCTAGTTTCTAGATAAGGTTGTGAATTAAAACCATAGCAACTAAGACAAAGAGCTACTAAGTGATAACAATATATTGTATCTTTAGTTATCCTAAAGTAAGGAGTGTCCCACTTATAAGTGGTACCAAACATATCAGAAGAAGCCTCAGGCTTAGCATGCAACTGAGCAAGTAATTGTCTTATGGTTTGTTCTTGTGCTTCAATAAGTTCCTGGTCAGTCATTACACAACCTCCTTAAAAGGTACTACTTCTATTTCTAAAGTCGGAACAATATCCTTAGATTCGCAAACACTAGTAGCCTTCCAAACATCTCGTTGTTTAATAGCATACTCATAACAAGCTCGTACTGTTTTAAGGAATTGAAGAGTATATCTTTTCTCTTTATTCTTAGGCCAGACTAATCTAAACTCTTCATTACCTTCCAAGTCTGCTTCATCTACAGGTATAAACACTTTTTCTATACAAGCATAGTCAGCATCAGGCTTACTCATATTATCAATATAAGTACTAGCATCTTTCCAACTAGTACAAGATACCAATATAGGATAAGCAATATCCTTAGTTGGTTTCTTTAACACTACATTAAACATAGGAAATACTAAAGGCATAGTATATCCAAACTCTTTTAAATAATCATTTTCTTTTGTCATAAAATATCCTCCAAAAAATTAAAGACCACAGATTAATTCTGTAGTCTTTTTAAATTAGTTTTAATTTCTCTTTCTTTTTCATTAAAGACTACTAACCATTGTCTACCCTCACGATCCATGATCGGAAGTTTGCAAGGCTCACCGATAGTAGCATCATGCATTCGCTTATAGTATGTTGCTTTAGAACAACCAAGCATACTAATAGCTTTGCCATGAGAACGAGCTTTAAATGGTGGAACATCTGGATCAGAGTCACACCAAAGCTCTGCTACTGGTTCCCCTTCAATCAATTCAAAATCATATTCAATATGCTTTGAATGAATAGAAATGGTGCCATCTTTATTCTTCTTGTAACCATATCTATGTGAGTAATGAAAAGCATTATTAATAGAACGAGAAATAACAGAACGAGAAATTCCCAAAGCAGCACTTGCTTCAAGTATACTTGAGAACTCTCGTTGCTTACCATCACTCTTCCTAGTTACAAGAATCTTTTTATTAGTTGAATAATTTGACATATCTAAAACCTCCTTTGTTATAACTAGTATAACATAAGGTGTACTAGAATGTCAACAGTTTTAATCAAATTAGTTCATTAGTTTTAAGATATTTTTTACAATACTATCGACATCAGATAAAGAAGTTATATCTTGTGTAATAGTACAGAACTTTTTAGTTTTCAAATTAACAAAATGAACAGCAATCCTAATACTTATAAAAATACTAACTTGATAAGTATCTTTACATAACATAATAGAACCAATTTGAAAATACTTTCTAAGCATAGAATCTTCTGAGAAAGTATTAATCCTTTCATTAAAGCCATGTGCTTTAAGTCTATCAACAAGTTCTGTTATTGAAGCAATCAATTTATCTCACCTCCTTTAAAGAGTATTTAAGTCTACTTAAAGAATAATTAAGCTTAGAAAGTTCTTTCTCTAATATAACTTCTTTAGCTTTAATATCCATGTAAGAATTATACTCATACAAAGACTCTTTATATGACGGCATTAACACACCATGACACAAATCTAATTCATGAACAACTATAAATTTATCCGTAGACTTATAATTACTTAAGTCTCTAATGACAGGCCAATAATCTTCCTTCCTAAAAACAACTTCTTTAAGATTATTTTCAACTAAAGTTATAAAGTCTGGGTCACATTGTATCTCCGAATGATGTACATAATATATATTTTCCCAGACTTTAATATTTAATTGAGTAATTAAAAGGTCTACAGATATACCTTTAATAGCTGCATATCTTTTTAAGCCTTCTTCAGTTAACTCACATCTATCCAAACCTTTATTTATAACAATCTTTTTATGTGGACATTCCATCCACTTTTCAATATCTCTATTACTATCTCTATTTAAAATCTTCATAATAATTTTCTCCTTTATATAAATATTATTTATTTTTCCTTTTGTGTCTTTTATAAAAAATATCATTAGACCTAGGTCTATGATACTTAGTATCTATATTAAACAAAGAATACCAAGCATCCATATTAATATTAATATAAATATCTTTTGTAATACAGTGATTGCAATACCTACACATATTACACCTCACTTTTCATGCAAACTTTGCATAAGACATCTATATTTCTATAATCATCATGCATAGAAGAAAAGTCTCTTAATTTTAAAAGATTATATAACAAAGTTTTAACTTCATCCTCAACAGATACTTTAGCATTAGGTCTCGCTTTACACTCAACCAACTCAGCTAAGTATGCACAAAAGTATTCATCTGTAAGTTTGTACACTTCAACTAAACCTTCATTGTGTTCCAAACTTTCAAAAGCAATAGACTCTTCAGTATAAGATGGGACAATTTCAATATCATCTAAACCTGAAGTATCTACTTCATCCATAGCTTTAATCAAAGCTTCCCATTCTTTCTCCGAACTCCAAGAGTATTTACCTCTTGATTCTTTTGTTCTTTTAATTGTTCTTTCAAAATATTTTATCATAAGTAATCTCCTTCACCATTTTCATGGCTGGTCTAGTCTGCCGACCATCTCGCATTAATAATATACTAGAGTTTAAAAATAATTTACAATTAGTTTAGGTGGACACTCTAGTTCATATCCACAAAAACTTTTCCCCAGCTAAAATCAAAATTGAAATTCATGGTGCAAATTAGTTCATTTTTTCAGCCTTTGTAACAATAAAGGAAAAGTACGAAAAGTGAACTAAACTGCTCGCAAACTGTACTAGTTTGCAGCATGAAACTCAATCTTTTTTAAAAATAGGGTCTAGAGGAAAACTTTTTCGCCACCTAAACTAAAGTGTCCACCTTAAGTGAACTAGATGAACGATTTTGAGTTCCTCAAACTGTACTAGATTGATCAGTGAGAGGTGTGGTGTGAGTGCTAAAACACACTACTCAACACGACACTCAACACTGAAACTACACTACACTATAAGAACTATAGAATAAATGTTCTAGAAAGTATAGTGCAATCTAGTACAGTAAAATAGTGCAATCTAGTACACGGTACTGCACATCTAGTTCACAGGGGTAGTTTTTGCAAAATCAATCTAGTACACCCCTGTACTAAACTGCTCACGAAAGTGAACTAGTTTGCACGGTCAATTCCAAAAAACACTGTTTTTGGTATGGTTAAGCCAACTCGATTAACGCACAAGTTGTTGCGACTCGATTACAGAATCCAGTTTCCTTATTCGTGCTTCCTCCAAAGCACTACGAGTTTCGTTTAACGACTGAACTCGATTAAGCGTCAAGTAAGTTATCACCGTCAGTAGGCTAAGCGTTTTTGATTCACGGCTAAGTCTTGACGATCATCTAACGGGCAAACAACCAGGGGACATCTCGATACGCTTCTACACATGCCAGATGTCATTCCTGTGTTCAGGGAAACTTTCTTATGCTGCTCTATTGCTCGAGCAGTT
>JAEIGA010003611.1_pt1 | contig 24163 bp, 25 predicted proteins | sample 9270691 | NCBI WGS metagenome assembly JAEIGA01 (sample SAMN17057246, study PRJNA624740) | gut metagenome | biome: biome; isolation source: fecal sample | host: Bos grunniens | place: China: Xizang | collected 2019 | reverse complement strand
TAATTTATTTTCTAAGCTGTATATTAATATAAAAAATAAAACTTCTAAAAATGGATTTATAAATAATGAAATCTACTCTAACTTTAAAGTTTGTCAAAATGATTTGCTTAATGAGTCTAAATCTATGTGGGTCAATCCTTATAATCTTAAAGAATATGGCTATTCTTTCTTAGATTTGTATGAAAAAGGATTAGATTATTATATAAATTTAATTAATTCTATAAATTTATATTTATATAATAAATTAGATTTAACATCCATATTATCAAGTATCAATAGTGAATATATTTAAATCTACTATTTATAAAATTCTATATAATATATTGGAGATGACATAATTATGAAATATAAAAAATTTAAAATAATAATTCCATTACTTATATTTTTAATAACAAATATAAATAGTGTATTCGCGTATAATCAAAGTAAAGAAGATAAAATACCTCCTACTATAAATAAAGTTATACCTAATGAGTGCGAACAATATATTGTAGGAAAACCCAAAATTGTAGTAAAATTTAATGATTTAAATGGAATAGATTTATCTTCTATTAAACTATATGTTAACTACAGTGATGTAACTAGTGAGTGTCACATTACTGATAATAAAATAACATATAAGCCTAAATCTAAATTTAAAAGAGGAAATCAAATTGCAAAAATAGAGCTTTGTGATTTGTCATCAAATAAAAACAAGACTGAATTTGAATGGTATTTCACTGTAGGTACACCTATATATTCTCATTATAGAGGACTACTTCATTCACATACTTCTAATAGTGACGGACATGGAACTTATGATGATGCATATTATTTAGCTAAATATAAAGCTAACTTAGATTTCTTTGCTATTACTGAACATTCAAATTATTTAGATAATGATTTAAAATGTAACTTAGATAATGCCCAACTAAGTAATAAATGGAATGAAGTTATAAATTGTTCAAATAAATTTAATGTAGATGGAGAATTTGTTTCTTTATATGGGTTTGAAATGACATATAGTCATAAAGATAAAAATCCCATTGGCCATATAAATATTTTTAATACCAATGGTTTTGTATCAACAAATGATAAATCTTTAAAATTAAATAACTTTTACAACCTAATAAGTAGTTATGATAATGTTATAGGTCAGTTCAATCATCCTGGAAATAAATTTGGCACATTCGAAAACTTAAAATACTCTCCTAATGCTGATAATGTGATGTACCTATTAGAGGTTGATAATGGTTATAAAAGTGACATTACTAAAAATATTAGATCTCATAATTACTACCAGATTGCTTTAGATAATGGATGGCATCTTGCACCATCAGCTAATCAAGATAATCATAGAGTTGATTTTGGAATTGCAAATGAATTAAGAACTGTTATTTTATCTACTGATTTAACTAAAGATGCATTATATGACGGAATAAGAAATCTTAGAGTTTATGCTACTGAAGATAAAAATATTAAAATTGACTATAGTATTAATGAATCTACATTAGGTTCTACTATAATTAATCCTTCTAAATTAAACTTTTCAATTAGTATAATTGATACTGATTTAGATGATATCATAAAAGAAGTTCAGGTAATAAGCAATAAAGGTAAAATAATTAAACAAGAAAGTTTTAATTCTAACTTAGCAAGATTAGATTTTACATTAGATAATACAAAAGAAGCTTTTTACTATGTAAAAGTTTTTCAAAATAATAACAAGATATCTGTAACTGCACCTATATGGATAAAAAATAGATGATGGAAATTTACTTTTCCATCATCCATTCTATATATAATCCAATTCCCATCTTTGTATTATTTGATATTACATGAGATAAAGCACCTATTATTTTTCCATTCTGTATAATTGGAGACCCACTCATTCCTTGTAATATTCCACCATATTCATTTAAAAATTCTTTATCAGTTACTTCAAATTCAAATCCTTGTGTACTTGGTTTTTCTTGTTTGTTAATTTTAGTTATTTCAATATCATAAAATTTTTTAGATTCCTCACTACTATTGTTAATAACAAGGCTTGCTAATCCTAGTCTCACTTCACTAGTTCTTCCTACCTTATATATTTGTTTTTCTTTAAGATTATTTAAATTTAAATAGCCTTTTGCACCAAAATTATTTATTTTATTTATTGTTCCTAGTTCATTACTCTCTATTTCTCCATGAATAGTTCCTACTTCATGTTCATTAGACTTCTTAATCTCTAAAGAATTACATAAATGTATATTACCTTTTTTACTTAAAATATTATCTAAATTTTCTATTTTAATATTATGAGCAACCGCACCAAACTCACCATTATTGGGATTTATATAAGTTAAAGTTGCTGAAAAAGGTACATATTCATTAAAATAAGAGGGATTTAATTCACTTTTATTTACATATATAGTTTTCTTTTCTCCATTTCTAAAAACTAAAATCTTTACATTATTATTAGTATTATTTAATACAAATTTAAATATATCATCTCTAGTTTTTATATTTTTATCATTAATTTTATATATTAAATCATAATTTGTTAGTTCACCTTTATTACTTTCTTGTTTATAATACATTAATTTTTTTGTATTTATATTTACTTGTAACAATTCTCCGCCTATTATAATTTCCAATGGTAATTCTTCTTTTTTCTGCATTGAATTTATATAAGTTGGAAATAGTATGATTAACAAAGAAATAATTAAAAATACTCTAATTTTAATTCTAAAGGATTTTTTCATATTACCTCCTTTTAAAATTAATTATTTTTAATTCTACTATTATTATATGAATTTACTAAATCTTTATATGTGGTAAGTAATCTATTAAAGTTTATAAATTGCATTAGATGTATTTATTTTACTATAAAATAAAACGAGTATAAAAATATACTCGTTTCTTATAAGTTTTTCTTTTTTTTAGAATTTATATCTAATTGTCCATAAGCATAATTAATTAAAAACGTAATTAAAAACCAAGTTAAAAAAATTATTCCTCCAATTATAATAAGCCAGTATTTAAAACTGTTTAATAAAATTGAAATTGGAGAGTTTCCAAACTTTATAGCTAAAAAAACTAAAATTGAAATTACAATAAATCCCATTAAAGTCTCTCTAAAAGATTTTTTTAAATAATAAATAATGCCTTGATGATTTTCCATATGCATCTCCTAATACTTTAATAATATACTCCAGTCATAATCTTTTTTAAATCCAATTTTACTATATATTTTTTCAGAGAACTCATCATTATAAAATAAACATGGTATCTTACCTTCATTAACAAGTTGTTTTGATAAAATATAAGCTATATATGTAGCAAGTCCCTTTTTTCTATATTCCTTTGCTGTTGCTAGAGAACAAATCATAGCAAGAAAACTAGTTTCAACTCCGGTTGAAATACTGCTTACTATCTCATTATTTTCTTTTATAAAATAAATTCTTCCGGTTTTATCTTTTAATTGCTTAGTTTTAGACTTTATAAAATCATGAATTTTTAAATTTTCTATTTTATTTAAAAAAGTACTTATATTTTCTAAGTCTTTTATTTCTGCCTTTTCTATTGTGTAACTTTCCATATCACAAGTATCTATTTTATTTAATGATCTTAAACTACAAAAACTATTTTCTTTATATTCTGTAAAATCATCATACTTATTAAGTAAACGTTGTATAACTGATTTTTTACCACTTATTTCTTTTACATCCAATGTTTGTATATGGCTTATCATTTCATCTATATCAAAATCATTTTCATAACTATAAATAACTAATGATTTATAGTACTTTAACATTACAGAAACAATTCTTTCATCACACATTTGTAACCATGTTTCTTGAAAGTCTGTTTCTAAACCATAATTTTCTACATCCCCTATTATAAATAAATTTATACGTTCTTCATGAGAAACATATTCCCAAAATGCTTTCTCTAAATCCTCATTTACTTTTGTAATCAAGTCTCTTCCCCCTTAATCTTTTGTATAGAATTTAGTAAGACTTGATTTAATTATAAAAACTCTAAGTTGGTTTGTCAAATAGTTATAAGCATATATATTTTTTTAATTTAACATAAAAAATACACCTATAAAAATTAATGCTGCTCCTATGTAATTATATAAATGTATTGTATTTTTACCTAGTATCAAACTATCCAAAATAAATCCTAATAATACTTGAGATACTACTATCAACGTAAGTGTATTAGATACACCCAATGTTGGTATTGCTCTAACTGTAAAATATACTATTAAACCTCCAAATATTCCACCCAATAATAAAATTGGATTTACATTTCCTATTTTCGATAAATCTTTAAAGCTTCCTGTAACTAAAATACTCATTAAAAAAAATAATGATCCTATAACTAAGCTTATAAAGGTAGCTGTTAATGCATTTTTATTCTTTTCTAATTCCCCATTAAAAAAAGCTTCTAACGTAGTAGAAATTCCTGCTAATACTGCAAATATTATTGCTCCAAAATTAGACACATATTCCCTCCCCTTACTTATTAATAACTTTAAGTATTAAATTTTATGATACAAGCTTTATTTTAATTACTCTTATAAATATTAAAAGTTTTATTTTGATAATAAATCTATGTTATAATGTTATAAAATAATTATTAGTCATTACTAATGGGGTGAATCATGATACAATTTTTTAATATTAACTTTGATGGACTTAATAAAAAAGAAAATTCTTCTAAACTTATATTTATAGGACTATCACTAATAATCTTAGGTACTGTTTCTTTAATATATAAGGGCTTTGGAATAAAAATAGTGTCTTGGGTACTAGGTATATCATTATTATTTTTAGCTTATTTTAATTTAAAAAATATTAATGAGCTTTCAAGGTATGCTTCTAGAGATGAAATAAGACCTTATAAACGTATACAATGGGTACTTTTAATTTTATCTATTTTATTATTTATTTTTCCTAGTAAAATTCAAGGCTTTATATCTTTTATAATAGGTGCATATATAGTAATTAATCAACTACTTAAAATATCATCTAATAAAAATAATCCTTACTTTAAATTTGGATTATCTAATATTATATCTATTTTATTTGGTATAAGCTTAATAGTTTCGCCACTATTATTATCTAGCTTCATATCTTCTATAATATCAATTATAGTAATAATTATAGGGGTTAATTTATTCGCTAAAGGTAATGTTCTTAAATAAAAATATGCAAAATATAATTATATTTTGCATATTTTTATTTAATTATATATACTTGTATCTATATGTTTTTCATAAATTTTATTATTGCCTTTTTATCCATATAGGTAGGTATTTGCTACCCTTCCACTTATATAACTAATCGCTTCATAAGTAATTCCATTTGTTGCATTTTTATTAGACCAAAACTCTATATATATTTTTCCATTTTCATTATATGCATTTATTACAATAGGATAATCATAAGTATTTACAAATTTATAATCTATACTTCCAGTTGCTAATGTTGCGTCTAATCCTTTTGGAACATAATTAACTGATTTTGAATGATTTCGTCTTTCTGTTGGAAGTATACCAGACTTTAGCTGTGCATTATATATCGTACTTGATACCTGACAAACTCCTCCACCAATTCCCTGTACTAACTTTCCATTAGAAATTATCGGTGCATATGTGTATCCATTTTCTGACGTAACTGGTCCTACTACTTTCTCGTATGAAAATTCATTACCAGGCATTAATAATAAATCATCAACTTTAGATGTTGCAACTTCAATATTTTTTCCTCTTCCACCTCCAGTTCCATATTCTGTATAAAAACTAGATAATTTTGTATCGACTTTTTTTAAATCATCTATACTAATATTAGGTTCTTTTTCTTTGTAAGTAACATTAATTTGACTTATGTTATCCTTTTTTTCATAAGACTCTAATAAGTCTTTTATATCATTAAATAACTTATCTTTATCCACTATACTTCCATTTTTACCCTCTTCTATTTTTATGTTATCTCCATTTATATATACTTTAGGTTCAATAGGATATACACTACATTCTTCATATACTGTATCTATAAATCTATTTAAATAACTTTCATCAATATTTAAATCAAACTTATAATCTCTTTTAACCCCCAAAGTTATTATTACAAACTGCTTAAAAAAATTTCCATCCTTGCCATAGTTCATAATTTCTTTTTCTAAATCTTCATCATTATAATCCTTTATAATTTCACTAAAGTTAATTTCGTAGCTTTTATCATTTGTATTTATTTTAATTTTCTTTTTATTAATATCATTTTTTATTTTCTCTAACTCATCATTTAAACTATCTTCATCTAATTTTGATAAATTATTTTCATAAAGAAAAGCTCGTGGATAAACCAAGTTTGTATATTTAGTTGATATAAAAATAGAAATTAAAACTAGCGATATAATAATCACTATACTTAAAATAATTTTATTTTTCTTTGTTAGATAAATTTTTTTATCATTTACTTCTTCAACATTATTGTTGTCTATATTATCTTTTTCTTTATCCAATCTTATCCCCCCAATACATTAACTCTAAGTAATCTATAAATTATATGAAATGATATTACTTGTTATTTAACTTTTATTAATTTGTATATATATTTTTTTTATGGTAATATATCAGTTATATAATTAGAATTAATAACTATTAGAAAAGGTGATAATATTGACAAAATTTAAATATGCATTTGACAATAAAAGATATCATACATGGAATTACTATCTTAGAAATACATTTGGTGAAAAAATATTTAAAGTTTCAATAAATGCTGGATTTACTTGTCCAAATATAGATGGAAAAATAACTTATGGTGGTTGTACTTACTGCAGTAAAGAAGGTTCTGGCGACTTTGCAGGTAATCCTAAAGACGATTTAATAAAGCAATTTTATGATATTAGAGAAATGATGTTAAAAAAATGGCCTAAAGCTAAGTATATAGGATACTTTCAAGCATATACTAATACGTATGCTCCTTTAGAAGTGTTAAAGGAAAAATATGAAACAATATTAGAATTAGAAGATGTTATTGGTTTATCAATATCTACTAGACCAGATTGTCTGCCAGATGATGTTGTTGAGTATCTAGGTGAACTTAACGAAAGAACTAACTTATGGGTTGAACTAGGGCTTCAAACTATACATGATTCAACTTCTAAATTAATAAATAGAGGTCATGATTATAAAACATTCCTTGATGGAGTTGAAAAATTAAAAGCTAAAAACATTAAAGTTATTGTTCATATAATAAATGGCCTTCCTGGAGAGGACTATAACATGATGATGGAAACTGCTAAGGCTGTAAGTAAGATGGGTGTTGATGGTATAAAAATACATTTACTTCATGTTATTAAAAATACTCCTATGGAAAAGATGCTGGAAAAAGGTATGTTAAATCTAATGACTCAAGATGAGTATATAAACTTAGTATGTGATCAACTTGAAATTCTTCCAGAAGAAATGATAGTTCATAGACTTACTGGTGATGGTAAAAGAGAGGATCTTGTTGGACCTTTATGGAGTTTAAAAAAATGGGAAGTGCTAAATCAAATCGATGCAACTTTAAAAGAAAGAAATTCATTCCAAGGATGTAAGTTCGAAAAATAATTAATATAATAAACTGGAATTACTTACTTATTGAAAGGTGTATAAATCATTGTTATTATTAAAATGATTCTATAAAACAATGTATAAATTTATATAATAATTTATCAATTAAAGTACACTATATAAATATAGGAAATTTTAATTAAACTAATGAGGTGAAGCTTATGTTTATAAATACTCACCTTTTAATAGGTAAGTCTTTATTTGAAAATATAGATAACAATAAATCTTTTTTTATTAATGAAAAAGACTTTCTTTATGGAAATATAAAACCAGATATTCCATCTAAATATTTTTTAGAAAAACATTATCTTGATGAGTCTTTAGATATGATAATTAATAAAATTGAGTATTTATGTTCTCTTGACTTAGATTATATATTTAAATATTTATCGACAAGTATATTTAATCAAGAACTAGGTGTTATCTGCCATTTTTTATGTGACTTTTTTTGCGTTCCTCATAGTAGACGTTGGAAAATGTCTCATAGTATGAACAAACATATTACTTATGAAAAAGAACTTGCAATGGTTGCTAAAGAATCAAATTTAAGAAAATTTAAAGGAGACCTTATTAAAGATAATAATTTTAGAATCTTCTTTAATAAATTATACTTAGAATATATAAATAAAATCGAATATGAAAATGATTTATTATTTTCAAATTATATATGTAATAGTGTTATAAATTATATATTGGATTCTATATTAGAAAATACAAATAAATCAAATAAATTTATAACATGTGGCTAGGTGTTGAATTAATATTCAACACCATTTATTTTTTTAATTATTTGCAATGCTTCTCTTACATTTTTAGCTTTATAACTTGCTATATTCTTAACATTGTCTTTTGAACTATCCATAGCAAAACTATACTTTAAACCTTCTAACATACAAATATCGTTAGGTGAATCTCCAATAGTTGCTATTTCATCTAAGTTTACATTTAAAATCTTACATACATGTTCAATAGCATTTCTCTTTGATATATGCTTAGGCAATATACTAAGTACATAAGGTCCAGATAAATACACATCTAGTATTTCATTAAATTCACTTTTATAATATAATTCCATTCTTGCAAGCTCATCAATATTATCTGATATTATACCTATATTCCCAACCAAGTTATTATAACTTTCTTTATTAAAGAAATTACTATCTACTATACAATCTCTATCATATTCATCTAAGTACTCTTTCCCACCTGATAAAATAATATCTCCATCATACATAAAGTAAATATATGAATAATCTGAATCAAATCTATCAACTACTTTTTTCACAAGGTTATCATCTATTGATTCTTTTAATACAACATTATAATCTTTATCATATACAAATGAACCATTTTGACATATATAATAACCATTTAAATCTATTCTTTGTTCTAACATTTTGTAAGCTTGTTTGAAAGCTCTTCCTGTTGCTATATGAAATTTAATACCATTTTGCTCAATATCTTTAATAGCTTTTATATCTTCTTCGCTGATTCCATTTTGATAAAGAGTTCCATCTAAATCACAAAATATATGTTTTATCATTCTTCCTCCATGAGTTAAGTTATATTTTCTTTAATTCTAGTCTTAAATCATTTAACAATGTTTTTGTAGCTCTTAATCTTATTTGTTGCCTATCTCCATTAAATATATATCTTTTATATATTAATTTTCCATTTATATATATCCCAAAATAAACTAATCCTACTGGTTTATCATCACTACCACCTTCTGGACCTGCAATTCCTGTAGTTGATATACCTATATTAGTTTTATATCTATCAGCAATTCCTTTTGCCATTTCCATTGCAGTTTCTTTACTAACAGCTCCAAACTTGTCTAAAGTTTCTTTCTTTACATTTAGTGATTTAATCTTAGCATCATTAGAATATGTTACACATCCTTCCATAAAAACAGAAGATACACCTGGATAGTTAATAAGAGTTGAAGAAACCATACCACCAGTACATGATTCTGCCACACTTATTGTTAAGTTATTTTTTATTAATTCTTCAACTAAAACATCTTCTAAGTTTTTATTATCTATTGAATATAAATATTTTCCTACTCTATCTTGTATTTCTAAAACTACAGGATTTATTAAGTTCATAGCTTCTTTATAATTTTTTGCCTTTGCAGTTATTCTTAATGTTACTTCAGATTCTTTTGCATATGGTGCTATAGTTGGATTTGATTGTTGTCTTATTAAATCTATTAATACATCTTCTAAGGATGATTCTCCTATTCCACAAAACTTAAGAGTTTTTGATACCATAATCTCTTCACTTAAATCTTTTAAGTATGGCTTAACACTTTCTTCATACATTAACTTCATTTCCTTTGGTGGTCCTGGAAGAACAATTATTGTCTTTTTATCTTTTTTTAGTATTGCTCCAGGTGCTGTACCATTATTATTTTCAAGTATTATTGCTTCTTTTGGAAAATATGCCTGTTTTTTATTATTAATACTCGGTTTTTTTCCTAGCTTTTCAAAATATAATTTAATTTTTTGCCATGAATTTTCATGAAATACTAACTCTTGCCCAAAATATTTAGCAGCAATTTCTTTTGTTAAATCATCTTTAGTTGGTCCAAGTCCACCTGTCGTAATTACTATATCACTCCTATTTAAACTTTCTTCAAATAATTTTAATAATCTATCTTCATTATCACCCACTACACTTTGATGGTATACATCTATACCTAAAGATGCTAATTCTTTTGCTAAAAACTGAGCATTTGTATTTAAGATATCTCCTAACAATATTTCTGTTCCCACTGATATAATTTCTGCCTTCATTATTAATTACTCCCTTTTATTATTAGAATTAATTATATTAAGTAAAAATAAAAGGACTTGAATCAGGAAATTCCTGAAACAGCCCTTTTTTCATTGGAGGCGACATCCAGATTCGAACTGGAGATCAAGGAGTTGCAGTCCACTGCCTTACCACTTGGCTATGTCGCCTTATTTATTATACTTAAATTATATATATCATTATTTATTTATGCAACAACTTTATATATTTATATTGTTTATTTTTAATCAATTTTATTCATATAATTCGCTCTTAATAAAAAAATATATCATGATACTTTTTTATATAAAACATTATAGTATACTCACAGCAAATTAATTTATTACTAATAGTATATTTTCTATTGCAAAGCATATGTAAGAATTGATATTATTATACACGAAGGAGTTCCTTATGTACTTGAACTTAATACACTTCCAGGGTTGACTAAAAATAGCTTAATTCCTAAAAGTGTAACTGCAGCTGGACTAGACTTTCCTAGTTTGTTAGATAAAATTATAGAGTTCTTTTTATAAAATTTAAACTAAAATCGAGGTGATAATTTGTTATTCTCTAATCTTAAGATTAATAACAATGAGCCAATTTATATACAAATAAAAAATCATATTGTTGATATGATTTCTAAAGGACTAATACCTGATAAAAGTAAGCTCCCTTCTACAAGGGAGCTTAGTTCTCTTATAAAAGTTAGTAGAAATTCAGTTATTTTAGCATATGAAGAATTAAAATCTGAAGGATATATTTACTCTATTTCTGGAAAAGGCACATTTGCTAATTCAAAAAAAGATATTAGTAAAAGTAATTGGTATATAGATTGGAATATTATTGAAAATAATTATTCAAAAACTGCAAATTCTATGGATATTATAAAAAACGAAATATCTTGTACGCCTGATCTAATATCTTTTAAAAGTATTTCTCCTGATGGTGAATTATTTAATATGGATGAATTAAAAAAATCATTTTTAAATAGGATTTCTCTTGAAGGACATAAACTACTTAACTATGGATATGCTCAAGGTTATAGACCTCTTATAGACTATTTATTTGAATATATGAATAAAAAAGGCGTTGATACTTCTAATAAAGATATTCTGATAACTAATGGATTTACAGATGGATTAGATATTCTTTTATCATCATTTACATCTCCTGGAGATTATGTACTTTGTGAGAATCCAACACATAATACTACTATAAAGATTATGAAGGCATTAAATCTAAATCTTATTCCAGTAACTATAGATAAAAACGGTTTAGACTTTAATATGTTAAAAAAACAATTAATACAATATAAGGGTAAAATAAAATTCGCATATATTACCCCTTCTTATCATAATCCAACAGGTACTGTTATGTCTCCTGAGAGTAGATATAAATTCTATAACTTAATGAAAGATAATAATATAGCTATAATAGAGGATGGATTTAATGAAGAATTACTCTACTCTAGTTCTCATATATTTCCCATTACATCTTTAGATAATCTAAACAATGGAGTTGTTTATATAGGAAGTTTTTCTAAAATTCTATTCCCAGGTATGAGAATAGGATGGATACTTGCTGATAAAAAAGTTATATCTAAATTAGAAAGTGTTAAAAGATGTAAAACTATACATGTTTCATTTTTAGATCAGGGTATATTATTTGATTATTTAAGTAATGGTGGTTTTGATAGGTATGTAAAAAAAATACGTAAATTCTATAGAGATAAATTTAATTTTGCTTATGAGTGTGTACGTAAATATATACCTAACGAATACATTTTAGGTGATGGTGGACTTCACTTATTTTTAAAACTAAAAAATATTAATTCTAGAAAATTGCTGAATAAATGCTACGAAAAAGGCGTAATATTTATGCCTGGTGATATATTTTTTATAGACAATAATGGAGACAATACACTAAGGCTAGGGTTTTCTAGGTTAAGCTTTGAAAATATAGAAAACGGAATTAAAATTATAGGTAATTGTGTAAAAGAACTTAGCAAAGATGATATTTAATATAAATATCATCTTTTTTATATTAAATTATAATTATGTAATATATGTAGTTAATCTTTTAATTAAAAGTATGTACTATTAGATTAAATTTAACTTATCGGTTATAATTAATATTATGTTGAACTATAATACTTTTTTGTATTTATTAATTTAATAATGCATAAGAAAGTACTTTTCTATATTATAAAAAATTAACTAAAGGTGATGTAAATGAATTTAATGACATTAGAAAATATAAGTAAAAGCTACTCTGAGAAAACTTTATTAAAAAATATTTCTCTTGGTATAAATGAAGGCGAAAAAATAGGTCTGATAGGTGTTAACGGTACTGGGAAGTCTACCCTTTTGAAAATTATTGCTGGTGTTGAAGAATCAGAGTCTGGAACGATTACTAAAGCAAATAAAGTTAGAGTTGAATATTTACCTCAAAATCCTAATTATAATGAAGAAGCTACTGTGCTTGAGCAAGTATTCAAGGGTACTTCAACTGAAATGAAGTTACTTGGAGAATATGAAGATATTTTAGATAAAATAAATGTCTCTTTTGATGAAAATTTGAATAAAAAATTATTATCACTTCAAGATAAAATAGATGCCCTTAATCTTTGGGATTTAGAAAGCGAAGCTAAAATGGTTCTTACAAAGCTTGGCATAACTAATTTTAATCAAAAAATGAAAGAATTATCTGGTGGACAAAGAAAAAGAGTTTCTCTTGCATCTGCTTTAATAACTCCTTGCGAATTATTAATTTTAGATGAACCTACTAACCATTTAGATAACGATACAATTGATTGGCTAGAAGAATATCTAAATAACTCTAAAGCATCTTTATTAATGATAACTCACGATAGATATTTCTTAGATAGAGTTACTAATAGAATAATTGAATTAGATAAAGGAAGATTATTTAGCTATGATGGAAACTATTCTTTATTCTTAGAAAAGAAAATGGAAAGGCTTGCTATAGAATCTAGTATGGAGGAAAAACGTCAAAATTTAATAAGAACAGAACTTGCATGGGTAAGACGTGGTGCTCGTGCACGTACAACAAAACAAAAAGCAAGACTTCAAAGATTTGATGAATTAATCAATAAAGATGTAATTACACCTGATGAAAAGATTGATATTTCTGTTGGTTCAACTAGACTTGGAAATAAAATAATAGAAATGCACCATATTTGTAAATCTTTTGGAGATAAAACTGTTATAAATGACTTAGACTATACTCTTACTAGACATGATAGAATAGGTATAATTGGAAAAAATGGACAAGGTAAATCAACTCTTATAAAAATATTAAATAATGAGATAAAGCCCGATAGTGGTGAAATATCTATTGGTGAAACTGTAAAAATAGGTTGCTTTACTCAAGATGATGCCCATATGGATTTAAATATGAGAGCTATTGATTATGTAAAAGAATCCAGTGACTATATAGAAACTTCAGATGGTACTAAAATATCAGCATCGCAGATGTGTGAAAGATTTTTATTTAATTCAACTATGCAGTATACTCTTATTGGTAAACTATCTGGTGGTGAAAGACGTAGGTTGCATTTACTTAGAACACTTATGAAAGCTCCTAACGTACTTTTATTAGATGAACCTACAAATGATTTAGATATAGATACTCTTAATATTTTAGAAGACTATATTGATGACTTTAAAGGTGTTGTAATATCTGTATCTCATGATAGATATTTCTTAGATAGAATTTGTAATAAAATATTTGCTTATGAAGGAAATGGTAATATACATATATATACTGGTAACTACAGTGATTATTTAATATACAAGGAAATTCAAGGTATAGAATTTGAAGAATCTCAAAAATCTATATCTAGTAAAGATCCAAAAAAAGAAATAAAAAAAGAAAAACCTAAAAATAATAAGAAGCTTAAATTTTCTTATAATGAACAAAGAGAATTTGATACTATAGATTCAGATATTGAAAAATTAGAAAATAAAATATGTGAACTTGAAGAAAGTACATCTAAATTTGCTACTAACTTTACTAAATTACAAGAAATATTAGATGAAAAATCTAATTTAGAAAAAGAACTAGAGTACAAATATGAAAGATGGGAATACTTAAATAACTTAGCTGAAGAAATAGAAAACTCTAAAAATTAAATTTATGATATAAAGTAATATATTGTGAAAATATTTCATACTCTGATACTAGCTTAATATTTTATAAAATAATTAAGCTGTTAGGAGGTGAAGTCATGAAAAAAATTGTATACTCTTTTACAATTATACTTTCATGCATAATTCTTTTTATAATTTTTACTACTGGTAAATACGAAAATATCAATAACAAAAATGAGGCAAAACATAAAACTGAAATCATAACGCCAGATTATATAACAAACAATAAATTAGATGAAGTTACTGCAACTATATATGTATCTGATATAGAAAGTGGTTCTATTGTTGATAAGACTGTTAAAGTTAAGGAGCTAACTTATGAAGCTATTTTTGAAGAATTAAAAAATGAGAAAATTATTGTATCAGATACAACTTTAAATAGCTTTACTACATATGAAAATCAAGAAAATGAACTAGTTGGAGTTCTTAATTTATCTAAAGAATTTTACAATTTTAATCTAGGTTCTGGGTTTGAGTCTATGATGCTTGATTCTATTGCTAAAACCTATATAGAAAACTTTAACTTAGATAAATTCAAAATTTTAATTGATGATAAGGAATATGAAAGCGGTCATATCCTTTTTGAAGAAAATGATTATTTTACAAAAGACTCTATAGAATAAGATGTGGGTAAATCCCACATCTTATTTTTACATTTTAAATTCATCATTTGTTATTTTATCTATAATATCAAAACTGTAAATTATATGATCTATAACCTCTTCGTACATTGAATCTAAATATTTATCTACAATTATCTTGACTTGGTATACACCTTTTTTACCTTTAGTTATAAATAAATAATTACATGTTCCATCCAATCCTTCTCCACATATTAACCTTCCATCACAATTATTATTATTAAATGCAACCGACTCAATACATCCCATATTATTTGCTACCCTATTCAAATCTACACAAAACGACATATTTTCAGGTATTTCTATTAAGAAAACTTGCATTTTTATATTAAAAATAACATCTCCATCAACTGTATCTATAGCTATAGTATCAAAACAATTTTCATTCTTAGATTCAAGCTTTATCCAGCTCTTAGGCATATCTATTTTATACCCTAGTTTACTAATTATTGTTTCATACTCCATATTATCTATATTTTCCTTTATAATTTTTTCTTCATGCCTAATTTCTCTTAATAAAGCACCTGATTTTTTAAATCCATTTTTATAAGAATTTAGTAGATATTCTTTTGCCTTTTCATTATCAACTTCTACCCCTAACCCTTCTTTAAAAATTTTTCCTAATTCATATTGAGCACTAGAATTATTTTTTTCAATACATTTATTTAAAAGTGGTATTGCTTTTTCATATTCTTCTAATTCTAAAAGCTCCATTGCCATATCGTAATCATTAATAATATTGCCTTGATTTTCTAATGCCTTTCTTATTATTTCCTTTTGATGTTCTAATTCTTGTCTCCTTTTTTCTTCTTTAAACATTTCTCTAAATATCTTATTTATAGCCATTTCTTCGACCCCCATATATCATAAGTTCATAGTTTATTTTATTTATTATAACTAGTTTATGTTACATATATTATTTTAAAATACTATCTAATAACCACTTGTATTGTCATAAAATTTTCAATATATATTTTTTTCAAAAAAATATTGACTTTTAAAAAGTTTTCTTTTATATTTATACCTAACAAGTTAATATTTAAATTCTAAGAAAAAGTGAGTATTTTAAATGAATTTTATAGAGAGCTGAGAATGGTGGAAGCTTGGCATTGAAGTTTAATTGAAAAGAGCTTTGGAGAATATTATGGGAAATTAAGTATCATAATAGGTAGTCTCGCCTTAAGAGATTTAAGTGGATAAAATTATTTACTTTAATGATTTTATCAACGAGAGTGGTAACGCGGAAATTTCGTCTCTTGGTTTTTATAACCGGGGGACTTTTTTATTGCTTATTATAAAAAATATATAAATTTTAAGGAGGAATTATTATGGAACAATATTTAAGCGATAATACTAAATCATCATACAAAAATTTATTTAAATTTTTAATACCATCATTATTAGGGCTATTTTTATTTGTAATACCTATGCCTTATGGTAGTTTTGTGCATTTAGATGGATTATCACCTTACAACATTGGCATTGGATTTTTAGCTGAAGTTATAAAAATTAGTGTAGCTAGTCATCTTGAAATAATTGCACTTGTTGTAATAGTATCATCTGCAGTTTTATCGATACTTGCTAAATTTATAAATATTAAAAATGAATTTTTAAATGGCTTATTAAATGTTTCGCCATTTTGGCTTATCTGCAGAATTTTAGGTGCAATATTCATATCTATGACTATCTTTAACATAGGTCCAGAAATCATAACATCAGATTTAACTGGAGGCACTATGATAGGTCTTTTACCAAGCTTACTTGCAATATTCCTAGTATCTGGATTTTTATTACCTTTAATAGTTGACTTTGGTCTTATGGATTTGTTTGGAATTGTTATTTCTAAGTTTATGTATAAATTATTTAAAGTTCCAGGACGTTCTGCAATAGATGCTGTATCTTCTTGGCTTGGAGATGGTACCCTAGGTATAATGATTACTAATCAACAATATAAACAAGGTTTTTATACTGCAAAAGAAGCAGCTATTATCTCAGTATGTTTCTCATTAGTATCTCTACCATTCTCTACTGTAATAGCAGATCAACTTGGATTTATGCCACTATTTGTTCCATTTTACGGTACAGTTTGTATTGCATCACTAGCTTGTGCACTAATAATGCCAAGAATATATCCATTAAAAAACTTTAGTAATAAAACATATAATAGTGTTCCACATTTAAAAGAAGAAGTTGTTCCAAGTGGAACTAGTTCATTTAAATTTGGTTTATACAAAGCTATAGAAAGAGCTGAAAAAGCACCATCTGTAAATAGTATTTTAGTGAATGGTTTTAAAACTGTTATAGATATGTACTTAGCACTTCTACCATTAGTAATGGCTTGGGGTACTTTAGCCCTAATAGTAGCTGAGTTTACACCATTCTTTAACATAATATCTATTCCAGTAGTATTTATACTTAATCTACTTCAAATACCAAATGCTGCTGATGCTGCTCCTGCTGTGTTAGTTGGATTTACTGATATGTTCTTACCTTCTATAATGGTATCAGGATCTGACATAAGTCCTGTTACACAATTTATAATAGGTGCTTTATCTATAACTCAATTAATATACTTAACTGAAACTGGTGCGGTTATATTAAAGTCAGATATACCATTAAAACTTAAAGATTTATTTATTATATTCTTAATAAGAACAGCTATTGCTCTTCCTATAATAACAATAATTGCAAAGATTATATTTAAATAAATATAAAGTAAAAAATCTGTCTCAATTATTTGAGATAGATTTTTTTAATTTAATCAATTTATTTACACCATTATTTACCTTATTGTAAAATATATATAAGTTAAAAATTGGGAGGTATTATGGATAAACTAATAGTAGAATTAAATTCTTTAAAAAATAATCTTGATAATTTAAAAAGTGAAAGTATTTCTAATATTAATCTAGAAAAAACAGATTTATATATAATAGATATGAATAATGGATTTGCAAAAGGCGGTTCTTTATATTCTCCTAGAGTGAATTCTCTTATTGAACCAATAACTAAATTTTCAACATATATTTCAAACAAATTGCATAGAATAGTTGCTTTTACAGATTGTCACCCAAGTAATTGTTTAGAATTCTCAACATATCCTTCACATTGCTTAGAAGGTGATTATGAAAGTGAAGTTATCGATGAACTAAAGACTATTGAGAACTTAAAAATATTACCTAAAAACTCTACTAATGCTTTTTTTGCTCTTGATAATTTAGATTTTAATGACACTGAAAATATTATAATAATTGGAGATTGTACTGATATATGTGTTTATCAGTTTGCTATTACATTAAAAACTTATTTTATTCAAAATAATATTAATAAAAATATAATTGTTCCAGCCAATTTAGTTGAAACTTATGATATATCAGGAGTTCATAGTGGAGATTTATGTAATATAGTTTTCTTAAATAGTATGATACAAAATGGTATAAAGGTAATAAAGGAATTTGTACTTAATTAAAAAAGTATCTCAAATAATTTTGAGATACTTTTCTTAATAATCGTATTCTGTAGAGTTCTCACATAAAACAACTCTAATTTTATTATTAAACATATTTTTATAAGATAATAAAAATTCATTTAATTCTGCGTCCATTAAATTTATTTTTTTATTGCTATAAAGCATTACTTTTTCTTGATCTATTATTATATTAATGTCATTTGTATCATTTTTAATATTAGCTCCTATGCAACTCTTAGGCTTAATTTTTAAACCATATTTTTCATAAAATCCAACTGTTTTTCTCATATTATTCATTTGCTCTTGGCTAATATTACTAGGATCTATATTACCCATATTTATAGTAGATGGATCTATTCCAAAACTTTTAAGTTGATTATCTATTTCTTGTGGGTCCATACCGTATCTTTCCATAAATCTTTTTTGTATATTCATAAATTTCTCTTGAGATATATTATTATCATTCATATATTCAAATATTTTTCTAGAGAACTCTGACATACTCATGCTACCATCCATAACAGAAAAATATAAGTTATAAATATACTGTTCAAACTTATCTACATCAGTATCTTTAACTTTATTTTTTAATTCATTAAAATCAATTATTCTATCATCAGACATATCTATTCCTCCTAGTAAAAGTTTTACTTGTATAAGATTATATCATACTTGAGAGAAATATATATTACACTATTTTATATTTAAATTATTTTTTAAATTTAATAGTACACTCATTTGCATTTAATATACAATTCATTCCAAGCGGTATAGTAACCATAGGCATACAATGACCTGCATTTAAATTGTATACTGCAGGTTTTTTATATTTAAGAGCAATTTCTTTTTGTAAATCATATATATCAAAATCATCTTTATTACTTTTTCTGCAATCTGAAAAATCTCCGAATATAATACCTCTGCAGTCTTTAAATTTACCAGATAAACTTAACTGAGTGAATAGCCTATCTATTCTATATATATATTCTCCAACTTCTTCTATAAACAATATTTTACCTTTTGTGTCTATTTCATATTCAGTTCCTAAGGATGAAACTATTAATGTTAAATTTCCTCCAATAACTTCTCCTTCTGCAATTCCTCTATATAATGATTCCATTTTTACTTTTCTTGAGTTTTCTATATATAACTCATCTTTAAAATTTAAGGCTTCAATCATTGATTTATATGAAAATTCATCCCATTCAATGCATCTATTTGCCATCAATCCATGATAGGTTATTAAATTACAATTTTGATTAAATACAATATGTAAGGCAGTTATATCCGAAAAACCTAAAAATATTTTAGGGTTATTTCTTATAATATCATAGTTTATTAAATTTAGTATTCTACTACAACCATACCCTCCTCTAAGACACATTATTGCGTCTACATCTTTATCTAAAAACATATTTTCTAAGTCTAATGCCCTTATTTTATCTTCTCCTGCTAAATATCCTCTATATTTTAAAGAACAACTTTTACCTATTTTAACCTTATACCCATATGATTCTAATTTTTCTTTTACTTCTTTAATTGTGTAATTGCTTAAATTTGATGCTGGTGCAACTATTCCTATTGTATCTCCCTTAAGTAAGGATTTAGGTACATTCATACTCTTTTCTCCTCCAAATTAACTATTTTATTGTTTCAGTTATAAATATTCTATACTTGTAATTTTGTATATATTCTTAATAAAATCTTATTAGCAATGTATATGTATATATTTTATTTTTGTATGAAAATTTTTATATTTCTCACTATATATTAGTAAAGTTTTCATTCATTTATTTTCATTTTGTACTTTTTGTGATAAAATATTTTATATATTTTCATTTACTTATTGTAAATTTAAATTTATTAGATTGAACATAATATATAGCATAATAAATTTTTAGTTTCAATCATAAAACGTTATTATAACTAAATATTTATTTTAAGTAGGAGGATCAATATGAGCTTAAAAGACAAATTTGCTGAATCATATGCTAGATCTAAAACTATGACTGGTCCAGAAAAGAAAGCTAATGAAATTATGGGTAAGCTTCTTATGAAAAAAGCTATACTACCTTTAATAATTATGTTAGCCATAATAATCATAGGTTCTGTAGCTAAAATTAATGGTTGGATTATATTAGCAATAAACATAGTTATAGCAATAGCAACTTATTTCTACATAAAAAAAGCTGGAGACAAATACCAAAACTTCAAGCCATATGTAGGTAATCTAATTAGCTTAGAGAAAAAGGGGAAAAAGGAATACGTAGCTATAATAAAACAAGGTAAATTACCTGTTAAATTACAAATTTCTCATGGTGGAGAAGACTTAGAGCACGTTAGAAAAAACCAATTAGTTCAAATAAGTTATAATCCAGATGAAAAAATAGCAATATTAGTTAATAAACAATAGTCTACTATTCTTTAATAAACTATAAAAAGAGAATATCAATTGATATTCTCTTTTTATATGTATACTTATTGTTTTTTATAAGCATATTCCTTATATATCTTTAATGCTTTTGCAAGTTGGTCTGGACATGATGTACCCCTTTCTTTACAAGGTATATTTTCAAATCGATTTATAATTTCATCTATATTCATTCCTTCTACTAATTGCTTTAATGCTATTAAATTCCCTGCACAACCACCTTCAAAAACTACTTCCTCTAATATGTCTTCATTAATATCCATTAATATAGATTTAGAACAAACGCCTTTTGTATAATATCTATACATAAAAACACCCCCTATTTTAATAAAATATGTAAATTAAAATATAATAATTACATATAAAAAGTTGTAGTATTTACCACCTATATATGATTTAATTTATTTATAAAGAGTTAATAATATTATTTAGAGAGGAGGTTGCATTTGAATAAAGAAAATTTATTTGAATATTATTTTAGATTATTAACTTTATTATTTTGGCCTATTATATGTTATAAGTGGATTTTTATACAAAATATAACTATAGAATCTATATTATTTATAACATATACGTTTATAGCCTCAATTTTTATAATTTTTATTATCATAGATTTTATAATAAGTAAAGACATATTTAATATAAACTTATACTACAGAGTAAGCACTATCATATCATATATATTAACATTATGTAGTTTTTTATTATATCCAACCAATATTCCTATTTTATTATTTAAGTTTATTTCTATAATAATCTATTTTTATTTTTCTTCTAAGCTAGTCTTTAAATTTAAGAATGAAGAAGGTGTTGTTGGAATTATATCATCTTTGCTATTAATAGCTATTTCTATTTGTTATTAAAATAATATATATTGGAAATATTAGACATATATAATTTTTTTTGATATTATTTATATTAAAGGCTAATATTAATAATAATTACATATAAAAGGAGTTAATTACCATGGAAAAAAAAGTTTTAGCTACAGTTGGCGAAAAAGAAATTACTAACTTTGATGTTGAAAGCATATTAGGGGGGTTAGATCCTTATCAAGCAGCTCATTTTAATTCTGAAGAAGGAAAAAAACAAATATTAGATGATTTAGTAAATCAAGAATTATTATACATAGAAGCTAAGGAAAATAACTTAGAACAAGATGAAGAGTTCCAAAATGAATTAAAAAGAGTTCAAGAAAATATGTTAAAGCAATATGCTATGAATAAAGTATTAACTAGTGTTACTTTAACTGAAGAAGAAAAAGAAGCTTTCTTTGAAGCTAATAAATCTAGATTTGTAAAACCTGATACAGCTTCTGCTAAACATATATTAGTAGATTCTGAAGAAACTGCAAATGATTTATTAAATAAAATAAATGCTGGTGAGGTATCTTTCGAAGATGCTGCAACTCAAAACTCTTCTTGTCCATCTAAGGATGCTGGTGGAGATTTAGGAACTTTCGAAAGAGGACAAATGGTTCCTGAGTTCGACGAAGCTGTTTTCACTATGAATAAAGGTGAAGTTACAGGTCCTGTTAAAACTCAATTTGGATACCACTTAATAAAATTAGAAGATAGAAATGAAGGCGGACAATCTGAATATGCAGATGTTAAAGCCGAAATAGAAAAAGCTTTAACTTACCAAAAACAAAGCCAAGCTTATACAAATAAATATAGTGAATTAAAATCTAAATATAATAACTTAGTTAAATTTAACGACTAAAATAAACAGAGCCTAGTAAATTTGTACTAGGCTTTATTTATTTATTTAGTTAGTTATTTCAGTTTCTTCTTCATTAATATTTATTTTATTGTAACAATAATTAATTATATCTCTTCTTTTTATTATACCAATAAAAGTATTATCATCATCTATTACTGGTACAAAGTTTTGATTCATTGACTTTGAAATTAAATCTTCTATATTAGCATCTACAGATACCGGTGTATTATCCCTATGCCTTTTTACACTTGTAATAGGTACTTCCTCTATAGATTTTAAATCTAAAGAAAAGTCATTTTTTAATGACCATAGTAAATCACCTTCTGTTAATGTACCTACATACTTGCCTTCCTTATTTATAATAGGTATAGAAGAGTATCGATGATATTCCATTTTTTCTAAAGTTTGCCTCATAGTGTAGTCTTCATATATATATGCAACTTCACTTTTAGGTGTTAAAAAAAATAATATGTTCATTACACTACACCTCCAAATAACTAATATAAGGATCTATATTTTGTTTTTTAACATATATTGTATTTTCTTTATATATTAATTTTATCATATTTGCCAATTTATTTAAATTTATATTTCAAAGATTTTTTATGGGTATAATTCTATCATATATACTTTTATGAGGACACTTATGAAATATAACTACGATTATAATACTGAATTAAAAATATATTAGATAAAATATATGAAGCTAAAATTCATGACATAATTAAGAAAAATAATTTTAATAATATAAATGAACATTCATATATACCTATTAATAGAGTTGGATTAGTAAAAAATAATAAAAAAGCCGCTATAAGCGGCTTTTCACATACTACTAGATTTATACCAATAAAACTAATATATATATGAAGTTTTAATTATAATCTAACTACATTAGAAGCTTGAGGACCTTTAGCTCCGTCAACTACATCAAATTGAACGCTTTGTCCTTCTTCTAAAGACTTGTATCCTTCACCTTGTATAGCTGAGAAGTGTACGAAAACATCTCCTTCACCTTCTACAGATATGAATCCAAATCCTTTTTCATTGTTAAACCATTTAACTACACCAGTTTTCATTAATAAATCCTCCTAAAAAACACACAATTATTCAGCTAATTATACTATAGCTTTAAGTAAATATTACCATATACCTTTATTTTTGTCAAACGATTCCCATTTTATACATTAAATGTATAATCCTATAAATATAGCAAATAAGCCAATTTATAATATAATTGTGTTTAGGAAAACATTTTTAATAGTTCACTTTTATTAGATGGAATTTTATTGCTTTATTACTCCAACCTAAATCCCAAGGTACTAAAAGTCTATC
>JAEIGA010003610.1_pt1 | contig 24166 bp, 50 predicted proteins | sample 9270691 | NCBI WGS metagenome assembly JAEIGA01 (sample SAMN17057246, study PRJNA624740) | gut metagenome | biome: biome; isolation source: fecal sample | host: Bos grunniens | place: China: Xizang | collected 2019 | reverse complement strand
TTCGCCATCGCATTGTCCGAATCGCTTTCTAAAGCCATTTACACGGACAGAGAGCGGTCATTCGGAAATCATGTGTATGTCAATGCAAATCGGCTTCAGTATATGTCACAGACCGCTAAAGTGAACGTGGCGAAGGAATTGGGAGATCGTGGGATCCTGACAATAAACGAAATAAGAGAATTGTTCAATTACGCACCATTGCCTGACGGCGATGTTGCTTTCATTCGTGGCGAATACAAGCCTGTTGAAGAAAAGGTGGTAAGCGAAGATGGAAATGACCGAGAAGATGCAGAAGAAACTGAATGACGGAAGAGAATACAGATCCATGACAATGGATGTCGCAGATGCCGAAGATTACATGGTAGTCGGCTATGCGACTACATTCGATGATCCGTATCATCTCTATAACACAATGGACAAGAAGGGAAATGAAGTCGAAGTCAAGGAAGTTGTCAGCAGAGATGCTTTCAACGATACGGACATGAGCGATGTCATTTTCCAATATGACCATGAGGGTCGAGTGTTTGCAAGACTTTCAAACAAAACGATGAACCTTGAAGCAGATGATCATGGTCTTAAAGTGACCGCCTACCTGGGCGGAACGGAAATCGGTAGAAACCTTTATGAAGAAATCAAGGGTGGCTATACAGACAAAATGAGTTTCGGCTTTACAGTAGCGAAAGACCATATGTCTTTTGATGGCGATGCCTATATCAGAAGCATTGATGCCATTGGGAAACTTTATGATGTTTCAGCTGTGAGTCTGCCACAGAACGGCAACACCGAAATCATCTCGGCTCGTAAACACATTGATGGAGTTATCGATGAGTTGGAAACGGAGAGAGCAAGAGCCGAAGAAGAAGCCAGGATGCTGAACGAAAAGAAGGAGAATCTTTTGGCAAAACTCAAAACTCTGAAAGGAGAAAGAAATGGAAATTAAAGAAATGCAGATGTCCGACATCGAACAGAGATCTCTTGAGATCGAAGAAGCGGTCAAGGATGAGAATGCAGATCTCGATGCTTTAGCCGAAGAGGTCAAGGCACTTGAAGAAAGAAAAGTGCAGATCGAAGCGGAAGTAGAGCAGAGAAAGAAAGAAGCCGAAGAGGTTCTGAAATCGGCTGAAGTAATTGAACCTATCGAGGAGAGAAAAATGGAAAATATCGAAATCAGAAACACGAAAGAATACATCGATGCCTATGCTGAATTCATGAAGACCGGCAAAGATGCAGAATGCAGAGCATTGCTGACCGAAAACGCAGCGGACGGAACTGTTCCTGTTCCAGAGTTCGTTTATGACATCGTTAAGACGGCTTGGGAAAGAGATGGAATCATGGCTCTTGTCCGCAAGTCCTATCTCAAAGGCAACCTGAAGATCGGTTTTGAGATTTCCGGCGATCCGGCAATCATGCACACCGAGGGCGGAGCTGCAATCGATCCTGAAAATCTGGTGCTTGGAACTGTCGAACTGATCGCAAAAAATTTCAAGAAGGCTTTGCAGATCAGCCGTGAAGTTTATAAACTTCGTGGAGAAGAATTCCTTCGCTATGTCTATGATGAACTGACATACAGAATCGCAAAGAAATGTGCGGATCAGCTGATTGCACAGATTATCGCAGCCGGTACGGCTTCGACTACAACGGCGGTCGGTGTTCCTGTGCTGAATGCTTCCAGCATTGGTCAGGGTACTGTCGCTTCCGCTATGGCTCTGTTAAGCGATGAAGCAGCCAATCCTGTTGTCATGATGAACAAGCAGACCTGGGGTGCATTCAAGGCTGTTCAGTATGCCGGAACATTCAACGCAGATCCGTTCGAGGGTCTTCCTGTTGTCTTCAACAACAGCATGAAGGCTTATTCGGCTGCTTCCACAGGCGATACCTATGCTATCGTTGGCGACCTGGGTCAGGGTGCTTTGGCTAACTTCCCAGATGGCGAAGAAATCGAATTCATCTTCGATGAATACTCGCTGAAGAAATCCGACCTGATCGAAATCATGGGCGAAAGAATGGTCGGTCTGGGTGTTGTCGCTCCTGAATCATTCGTTAAGATCACGAAATAATTAAATTCCAACTAGAAAGGGAAAAATCATGAAAGTATTAATTGCCGTGCCTTGCATGGACACAGTTCCATCGCTTTTCTGCCAATCGTTGGCGGTTCTGAACAAAACTGAAGAATGTGCGATTGCGTTCCAGATGGGTTCGCTCATCTATACCTCACGGAACAATCTCGCTGCTATGGCTGTAAAGAACGAAGTCGATTACGTTCTGTGGCTTGACTCGGACATGATTTTTCCATCCGATGTGTTGAAAAAACTGTTAGAGGACAGGGATAAGGGGGATATTGTCACAGGTATCTATTACCGAAGGGTAGCACCTTTCAAGCCTGTCCTCTTCTCTAAACTGTCTATCGATGACCAAGGCTGCACATGGGAAGGTTACGATGATTATCCTACCGATGGCATATTTGAAATCGAAGGGTGCGGATTTGGCTGCGTTCTTACACCGACATCCGTCTTCCTTGATGTCATGCAGAAATTCGGCGATTTGTTCGCTCCGATCGGCGGAGTAGGGGAAGACCTCTCTTTCTGCTGGAGAGCAAGACAATGCGGATATAAGATCGTTGCCGATCCATCCATTCAGTTGGGTCATGTCGGTCACTATGTCATCGACAAGACTTTTTACAATCAATTCACGAGGACAAAAAATGAAAGTCAAACTAAATAAACCGGCGATGGTTAGATGCCTTCCTGGGGAAATCGAAGTTACCGAAGAAGAATACACAAGGCTTCAGCTTTTAGGTCTTGTGGATCTTCCTTTAGAAAAGGAAACAAGAGAGATCCCTGAAGCGAAGCAGCAGAAGACTACTCGCAAAAAATAGGAGTATTTATGAACACAATAATGTCAAAAGTAAAGGTCGCATTGCGGATTGTGACCGATGATTTTGATGCCGAGATAACCGATCTCATCAATGCCTGTCTGTTGGATTTAGGCATTGCCGGAGTTACCGAAAACGATACTACGAACGCACTTATCATCCGTGCCGTCATTACCTATTGCAGAGCCAATTTCGGCGATGCGAATGGTGTTGAAGAGTATGACCGCCTGAAGGCTTCATACGATGAACAGAAGGCACAGATGCAGATGGCAACAGGATACACCGATTGGTTGAATGAATAAGTCATCTGTCGCATACCTTGTGAGCGAGTCATGGACTCAGGATGAAAACGGAGTCCAGAGAGCGACCGCAACCAAAAGGAAAGTATTCGTAAATGTTTCATCGGTAACAAGCCAGGAATGGTTTGAAGGCGGACGGAACGGATTGAATCCACAGTACAGATTCAAGATGTTTCAGTTCGATTATCTAGGCGAAAAAATCATAGAATACAACGGAGTTCAGTATACTGTCTATCGCACCTACAACAGAAGTGTGGATGAGATAGAACTGTATACGGAACTGAAAAAGGGGAACGATGGCAAGACGGAAAACGATCAAGCCGGTTGATCTCTCTTCAGCTGTCGAAGAATTGCTGAAGGAATACGGCGAAGAGGTCTTCGAGGTTCTGGATGATGCGATAACCGATACCACAAGCGAAGCCGTTTCCGATCTCCATGCCGTGAGCGATTTTTCTCCTAAAGGGAATCCAACAGGTGTCTATTCAAGGTCATGGACTTCCGAAGAGAAAATGACATCACGATATTCCAAAACAAGCACGGTCTACAATGAGAATCATTACAGACTCACGCACCTTTTGGAATCAGGGCATTCTAAAGTCCTCTGGGGAAGGAAAACAGGCGAAAGGGTATCGGCATATCCTCACATCGCACCGATCAACGAGAAGGCACAGGAATCCGTTATACGCAAAGTGGAGAAAGGAATAGGGAATCTATGACCTACAAGCAGATTGCAGACATGATCGCTTCTATCGGTCTGGACTATACCTACGATTTCTTTCCGAACAACATCGCACCTCAACCGCCTTATATTGTGTTCAATTATCCGCAAAACAATGACTTCGGTGCAGACAATAAAAACTATGTCAGCATCGATGTCCTAAACTTGGAATTATACACAAGTGAAAAAGACTTCCAGACGGAAGCAAGTGTTGAAGCCGTCCTTGAACAGAACGGCATTTTTTACGAAAAGACCGAAGCATACATCCGTAACGAGAACCTTTATCAAATTACCTATGTATGCGAAGTCATTACAGAAATAGGAGAAAATAATGGCGAATAAAATCAAGTACGGCATTAAATCTGTTTACTACGCAAAAGCAACGGATGACGGCACAGGCACGTTGACATATGCGACTCCTGTCGCAATGCCAGGTGCGGTTTCTCTTAGCTTAACGAAATAGGCTGGTTACCGAGCAATCGGTAATAATAACGAGTCCGAGATATCGGTGGAACTCCTAACGAGAAAGACGAGGACAATACCGAGCCGAGCCACATAGTGGAAGGTGTAACGACTATCCCCACAAGGGGAGTACATTCAAGCGAATGGAAGTACGGACAATCCCACAGGGATTAAGAGATAGTCTGCTCTTTATGGAAACATAAAGCTGTTTCAAATGAAACGGATGAGGATTAGCGAACCTCATTGAACAACAAGGTAGATCAGCAGGGCGAAGTCAACAATTTCTATGCCGATAATATCATCTATTGGACAGGCAATGCCAACAACGGATACCAGGGCGATCTTGAACTTGCCTTGATTCCTGAATCCTTCAGAACAACGATCCTGGGCGAAACTTTGGATGCTAACGGCTCTTATGTCGAGAGATCTTCCGACAAACAGGCTGAATTTGCTTTACTGTTCCAATTTGAAGGCGATGAAACGGCAACCAGACACGCATTATACAGATGTGTTGCTTCAAGACCTTCAGTATCCGGCAGCACGAAAGAAGAGAGCATTGAACCGCAGACCGAAACGATCACGATCACGGCTATGCCTAGAATCAGCGATGAAGTGGTAAAGGCAAGATGTCCTTATACGGCATCAACAACCTCTTCATATGCAACGTGGTTCGATGCCGTTGTAGAACCTACACCGCTGAGTTAAACACAGAAAAGGAGAATCATGGAGAAAGTCCTGAAGATCGGAGCGAAAGAGGTCGGCTTCAAAGCGACCGCTTCGACCACAAAGAGATACAGACAGAAATTCAACAGAGATCTGTTCAAGGACATCGGCGAACTTATTCCTAAAGTGAACGAGGATTCGCTTGATGTCGGCGATCTGGAATGCTTCATGAATATTGCCTACATCATGGCATGGCAATATGACAACACCATTCCTTCGGATCCTGATGAATGGCTGGATCAGTTTGAAATGTTCGACATATATCTCATTCTTCCGCAGATCATTGAACTGTGGGGTCTGAATATGACCGAACTTGAAAAACCTAAAAAAAAAGCAGAAGAACAGAGCGGAAACTGACTACCGCTCTGTTTCTTTTACGTTGTGCCGAAATAGGTCTGTCTATGGATGATTTAGAAGACCTTACTGTCGGCATGGTAAACGATATGTTTACGGAAAAACAGAACGATGAATACGATTGGAAAGTCCTCGCAAATCAAGAGGACATGGATAGATTCTAGGAAGGAGCAAGATGGCAAGACAAGGCGGTAAGATCCGAGGGATAACCATTGAGATCGGTGGCGATACTACCAAATTACAGAACAGCTTGAAGCAAGTCGATTCGGCTCTTTCCAATACGCAAGGTGCGTTAAAAGACATCAATAAACTTCTGAAGCTGAATCCTGGCAACACCGAACTGCTGGTGCAGAAACAGGAGAACCTCAAGAAGTCTATCGAAGAAACAAAGGAAAGGCTTCGCATTCTCAATGATGCCTATAAGGAATTAGGCAAAGAGGGAACACCTGAAGCGAAAGCACAGCAGGAAGCCTTAAAACGTGAAATCATCGACACGGAAGGGAAACTGAAATCCCTCAAAAAGGAATACCAGGATTTCGGCTCTGTCGCTAAACAGCAATTGAATGCGGTCGGCGATTCCTTGAAAAATGTCGGCGATAAGATGTCCGATGTGGGCAAAGACCTTTCGATGAAACTGACCGCTCCTATCCTTGCGGTCGGCACGTTAGGGGTCACATATAATGCACAGATGGAACAGCTTCAGGTTCTGTTCACTACGTTGACAGGATCCGCTGAAGAAGCCGACAGAGTAATCCAGAACATCCAGGCGGATGCATCTAAATCTCCGTTCGATGTGCAAACTCTTATCAAAGCGAATCAGTATCTCATTTCTGCTGGAATATCAGCCGATGATGCAAGGCAGACCATTCTTGATTTAGGAAACGCAATTGCAGCCACAGGCGGTGGAAACGATGAACTAGATAGAATGGCGATGAACCTTCAGCAGATACAGAACGTAGGCAAGGCATCCGCACAGGACATCAAACAGTTTGCGAATGCCGGAATAAACATCTATGGCTTATTGGCAGATTCAATGGGTGTTTCTGTCGAACAAGTCAAGAAGATGGATGTATCTTACGATGCTTTGGCTGATGCTTTGCGGAAGGCATCCAAAGAGGGCGGAAAGTTCAATGGTGCGATGGAATCGCAGAGCGAAACCCTTACAGGATCCCTGAATCAGCTGAAGTCATCCGTCCAGGTATTATTAGGCGAAATAACCGAAGCAGCCATGCCTGTCATAAAAGATGTGATCGGCATGATCCAGGATGTTGTGAATTGGTTCAAGAATCTTGATGATTCACAGAAGGCAACGATCCTGAAGATCGCAGCGGTGGTCGCTGCCATCGGACCGGCATTGACAATAGGCGGAAAAGTGATCTCAATGCTTGGTCTGTTAGTGAAGGGGATCGGTGCGTTGACAAATCCTATCGGCTTGGCTGTATCAGCCGGAGTTCTTTTAATTGCGAACTGGGATAAGATCAAGGAAGCCGGTTCAGCCCTGCTTACGAAAGTGCAGAGCGATTGGAAGCAGATCACAGATTTTTTAGGACGGCAAGTCGATAAGCTGAAGAACCTCTTCAATTTCAAGTGGGAACTACCGAAGATCGAACTTCCTCACTTTTTCAATTCCGGCAACACCGGCCCACTTGGTCTTCCGAAGATCCAGGTCGAATGGTATTCAAAGGCGATGCAGAACGGAATCATTCTCGATCAGCCGACCATATTCGGTGCAGCGAACGGCAAACTTTTGGGTGCTGGGGAAGCCGGTGCGGAAGTCATCATCGGTGCGAATTCCCTTTATGACATGATACGAAACGCAAGTCAGGGAACAACCATCAACATGACAGTAAACGGCGGAAACGTATCGGCGAATGAATTAGCAGATATAGTTATGGACAAGCTGACAACAACGATCAGAAGAAACAACCAGAGGTGGTGAAATGGCAAAGAAGAATCTATATATCAACGATGTGTCTTTAGGCACATATGGGATCTATATCTCATCCGACACCATCCTCAATTCTCCATCCTTCGACTATGCGAAGTTTGAAGTCCCTGGGCGGATCGGATCGGTGCTTCAGTACAACAACAGGCTGAACAACGTTATCAGGAAGTTCACTTGCTATGTGCCGAGCGGAACGAATGTGAACTCGGCTCTGGGCAATGTAAAGAAATTGATCTATGCAAACCCAGGCTATGTGAAACTCGCTTCCGACTACGAAGCAGGAATCTATATGTACGGATATTTGGCACAGGAAATCAAAGTCGATCCGTTCAATATGTACAGGACAGTTACATTCGATCTGTATTTTTCGTGCCAACCGCAGAAGTATTTCGCTACATCGACTATAAAAAAGACGGACTATGGAACATCGGATTTGTATAAAATACAAACAAGATCAGGGCTTTTAGTTTCGCAAACATTGAACAATCTCCCTGCCGATGCTGTTCCATCCGCTGAATATTATGAGTTATATCATTTGAGCAATAATTTCGGATCAACGGACACAGTAACCAATATAACCGCATCCAATTCCAACGGAGATATTTTAATAGTTATCAACCAAACTACCGATATTTTCATCGAAATTGTTGGATACGGATATGGCTCTGTGTCTATTCCTTCTTATAGCGTAGCATCAGGAAATAATAACTCTTTAATTTTGATAACTCCTGTGTCAACAAATGGTGTAGTAACAGGCTCATCTACAATTTCAGGAACAACAAAATCAGTCAGTTTTGATCCTGCAAACTTTACACTTACAGCCACAGAGCCGAGTGCAATGGGTGCTTCCGAAATCGGTTATGAGTTTGAATATGAGTTTGAACACCTGGCACCGCCTTATGGTTCTCATGTTGTCAATCCTGTTATTCTTACAGGCTTCTTCAACAACCAAAAGACATTTGAAACAATGGTTGCGGTTTATTTTGAAAACATGAATCAGAGTCTACTAGATGAAATATTCTACAATTACACCGATTATGATAATGCCGGACCATGCACAGTTCAGATCGACAAGAATCTGGATGCATATGTTGTTTACGGAACAAAGAAACTGAAGATAACTACATATGCCGAAATTGTCGGCACACTTGACAACAATTGCGACACCATAAAAGCGACATTTTTCAGGACAGATCCGTATTTAGGTGGTTCAGTACATGGCGGTACATTAAAGCCAAGCTGGTGGTCACTATGATTCCGTATCTGTTTCCAAATGATGCCATTTCCTTTGAAGGAATGGGCTATGGTGCATTGACAAGAGCAGTATCATGCCAAGTAAGACAGGAACTTGGTTCGACAGGTGTCTATGAACTGAACATGGAGATACTGACCGATGACCCAAACTTCAAGAATATGGAGATAGGGAAGATCATTGTCGCAAAGCCGAACTTCACGGATGTAAATCAGGCATTTGTCATCGAAAGCATGAGCAAACCGATAAACAATGTGGTGTCGGTGTACGCAACACACATCGCACAGCATCGTGCCAGACTCATTCCTGTTTCGCCTGTCAACGCAACGAGCCTGTCCGATGCGATAACCAAGATCGCTGCAAACTCGCAGGAAACGAACCCTTTTACGCTTCATACGAGCCGTACAGTCAATGTCGCATACAAAACTGTGAAGCCAATGTCTTTCCGTGAGATATTGGGCGGAACGCAGGGGTCATTATTGGATGTCTATGGTGGCGAGTATATTTTCAACAACCTCGACATTGAACTTGTGAACAAGCGAGGCAGAACCAACGGCATTCAGGTTGTATATGGTCAGAACATGACCGATTTCAAGTTGGATGAGGATTTTTCCTATTCCAAAACGATCACAGGCATTCTGCCGTATTGGTATTCCGAGGATGACGGACTCGTTCAGGGTTCTGTTCAGTATTCCGACTATGTGAACTACTTCAAGTACCACAAGACAGTTGCAAAAGACTACACGGACAAGTTCGAGAACAAGCCGACAGCTGCGGAACTTGAATCGATGGCGGCGACAGAAGTCAAATACACAGGTTATCCTTCCGTGAACATGGCGATCTCCTTCAACGATTTCAACAAAGTCATTAAAGGCGATACCAAGATCATGCAATTGGGCGACACAGTAAAGGTCATCAATTCCAATTACATGGTCAACACGGAAGCGAGGATCGTTTCGATGCTGTTCAATGTCTTGGCGGACAGATACGATGAGATCCAGGTCGGTTCATTGTCGCAGAGCATAAACGAAGCGATCAGCGATACCTTCCCTGATGTGAATGTCAGCGGTGGTGTTACATATACCGCCGGAACAGGGATAGACATTACGAACAATGTCATATCAAGCAAAGGGATCATAAGAGAAAGTCTGTGGACAAACAGTTCACCTGATTCCTCGTTTGCAGCACAGACGATTCCTTTGTCATTGAGTAGTTACAAAATGGTGCTTATCGATTTCAGGCTATCAACAAACTACACAGCCAGAATAATGTATCCGTATCTTCCGAACGGATATACAAGGGTAGCAAACGGCATTTTTTCAGACGGCAACATTATGTTTAAAAGAAATCTGACAGTATCATCAACAGGTATCCAATTTTATGCTGGTTATCAGGGAACAACACAATCCAATATAAACATGGTGCCGGAACAGATATGGGGTATTAAGTAATGCTATACACAGTAAACTTGGATGAAAACGGATATATCCTGTCCATTTCAAATACGGAATATGATTCCGTTGAACTCGATCTGGACACGATGGAACTCGAATACCTCAATGCCTACAAGCTGACAGGCAGCGGTGCGGTTCTGGATGAAGTGAAAAAAGCATTGATCATTGCCGAAGAGGAAGCACAAGAAAAGGCACAGCGGATTGCCGAACTGTGGGAAGAACTTCACTCAACGGATGAAGACCTTTTCAGTTTCGTGGAAGATCTCTTCAGCTTGAAGAATCCGCTCACGTTCATCACGGATCTAATTTCGCTGATGACAAAATATGCAAAATTGGTCGCAGACAGACAGGCGATCAGAAAACAGATAGGAGAATTACTGAAATGAAACTTTCAAATGAAACTTATGATGTTCTTGCTTTTATCGGCAGAGTGGTGCTTCCTGCTCTCTCTGTTCTCTATGCTACGCTCGGAGAGATTTGGCATCTTCCTTTCACGAAGGAGATCCCTCTCACGATCACGGCTCTGGACTTGTTCCTGAATAGTCTGCTTGGAATCTCTTCCAATGCATACTACAAGGAACAGGCGGTCGGCAACGATTTCGATGTGAACGATGAGAACCTCGGCTGAAGGTCTTGAATATCCCAATAAGTACTATTGGGATATTGCAAGAAATCCATACGCATCAGTTATAAACGGATTGGCGGATTGCACCGCCTTTTCGTTTGGTGCGATCATCGAAGACGGACACAGACCATGCGTTTCCAGAGTGTGCAATGCGAACAATTTCCACAAATACTTAATCAACGGATGGTCTTATATTCCGTTCGATGAATCAAAGCTGGAGATAGGGGATATAGTCGAATGGTCTGCCAAATGCCATGTGGCGGTGGTTTCCGACAAGCAGAAGAACATTTCAGGATCCTTCTACACAGGAATGCACGGAAGGGCATATTGGAACGGAAAGTTCGACACACGTTCGTTCGTTTCGCTTAAAGAGATGAGCGATTGGATGGTGGCGAACTATCCGACAAGATTCTTCCATCATTGGAGCATCGAAGAGGAATCTCGATGGTGCGGTGGCTCTCCAGAATACATTCTAAAGCATCCTCTTTACTCTGTAAGCGAGGATAAGAGTGTAGACCAGATATTTGTATCTTCCGATGTAATGAATGTCAGGAACGATAAAAACGAGGTCTTAAAGAGGGCAGAAAAAGGATACTACAATGTCCTCGGTTGGAAGGACAATGCCGGTTATCGCTGGTATGAGGTGGAAAAAGGGAAATACATCGCCGGATATGACGGAGTTGTGACCTATATTCCAAAAATCTCCGAAAATTTTGCAGATTGGGAACAGAAAGTGCGATTGCTTGAAACAGAGAACGCACAGCTGAAGGAAAAGTTAGACCAGATTGGAAAGATATTGAATGCTTAAAATAGTTTTTGACTTGTCACAGTTTGAATCGGTGGAGATCGTTCCGATCGCAGATACTCACATTGGCAACATCCTCTGCGACATCCAGGCTCTGCATGACACGATTTCATATGTTATGAAAGAACCGGCAGATCCCAAATGTGCAAGGATCTGTCTTTTGAACGGCGATCTCACGGAATCCGTAACACGGCAGAGTGTGGGGAACATCTTCGATCTAACGATGACACCGCAGCTTCAGGTGGCAACGATGATCGAAATGCTGAAACCTCTTTCCGTACCTACGGAGAAATATCCTCAAGGGAAGATACTTTCCTATTGCGGTGGGAATCATGACACCGACAGATATAAGGACACAGGCATCACGGCAGCGGAATCTATTGCTTGTGCTTTAGGGTTAGAGGACAGATATTCGCCGAACGGATGCTATTCGTTCATACAGTTGGCGAAGGTGCAGAGTCCTGGAAGGGTCTGCAACGCATCGATCTACAACCAGCACATGACCGGCGGTTCATCGACAGTAGGCGGAAAGGCGAATCGGATCGGCAAGATCTCCAACGGAATCATCGCAGACATCATAGTCGGTTCGCACGTTCATCTGCCTTTGACCTACAAGGAAGACATCATCGTTCCGTATGAACAGAGGGCAGCGGTTCGGCAGAAAACTGTGACATATGTCATAACTAACGCATTTTTAAAGTATGGCGATTATTCGCAGAAGATGGGAATGAAGCCGTCTACTATCACAGTTCCGAGAATCTTCATCAAACAGGGAAGAAAAGGACATGATTCGGATCGGTTCATTTATACAGAGGTGTTGATATGAGCGAAATTACATTAGGACAGATCGAGAGCATTTTACTTTGGCTGACAGGATTCGGCGGTGGGATCGCCATTATCGTAAAAGCGGTAAAAAAGGCGATTGAAGCTGGATTCAAACCTGTGAATGACAAGATCGACAGAGTGGACAAGAATGCCACAATGAACTACCTTGTCGAAGTCATGGACAAAGTGGACAATGGTCACAAGTTGGAAGGGGTCGCTCGTAAAAGATTCTTCGATGAATACGAACATTACACCGAGGATCTGGACGGCAACACCTATGTAAAAGAAGAATATGACCGATTAAAAAAAGAGGGCAAATTGTAAGCGACATATGGGCTTTCAATGAGTCCTCCTTTCTGGTGGCGAGTTATCTCGCATGGGCAGGGTTATCCCTGCCTTTTTTTATTGCGGTGGCATTCTTAATTTCAAATTGAAAAAGGGATCATCTTCTACTTTGTCGATGCCGTCTTCGGAAACGATTTTATAAATGTTTGGATAAAGGAAAAGCATCTGGTATTTGCTTTTCTCAAGATATTTCATTTCGCCTTCTCTGATCTTGCCGACCAGGATCCATTCGTTTTCTTTGATGTAGGAATAAACCTCGTTCCCTTCGATCTTGAACGGAAGAGAATAGGGGAAATACTTATAGACATATTCGCCGTCATAGTATTCCTTCAATTCCTTCACAGTAAGCGAATAATCACTCATGGTGTTCATGTCTTTTTTGTAGTGTTTGAAAAAGTCTTCTGCCTGGTCTTCATCGGTCAGTTCCAGCCACATATCATATGCCTTTTTCTTCTTTGGCGGTTCTGCCGGAGTGATTTCTTCTTTAGGTTCTTCCTTCTTAAATAGATTGAATAACTTCATTGCTTCATACCTCTTTGAAATTATTATAACAAAATGCACGAAAAGTGTTGACATCATTTCATATATAGTGTACTATATAGGTAGAAAGAGGTATGAAAGAATGAAACTTACAGTAAACAACGAAGAAATCGAAATCAAGGTAAAGGGTGCTTATAGCGAAAAGGCAAGTAAAGAAGATGCAAAAGCATTCCTGTGCGACATAGTTTGTTCTCTGCAATTAGCAAAGGAAAGAGCAGAAGAAATCGGCTGCTATGCTATCGCAAAGAAAATCAGAAAACAAATGGAAGACATCCACAATCATCTTGATTCAGTAGGATACTTTGAAGGGTTATAAAAAGGGGGAGCGATCCTTCCCTAATGCTACCGATGGCGGTCACAAGTCCGCATGAGAAAAGCAGAGTGGGGAAAGATGAGGTATGAAGAAATGACAAGAGAAATCAAATGGTCGCAATGGACACCAAACGGAATGATTAGATGCGGATTCAAAGATTACAATACTTTGATGAGTTGGATGAGAGAGATCGGCAAGGATGCAAAGAATTGCATGAAGTATCATGAGAACCAACACGCAATTTACGGAAGGAAGATCTACAACGAAGAAGATGAACTGACCGAGATCCGATTCTACTGTGATTCCTATATGACCGATAAGGAACTAGATGACTTCCTTATGAAAAATCCAAAAGATGTGATATATATGGTGCATAGACAAGGGGGGTTAGGATGAAGACAACAGATGCCCAGATGAGGGCAACAATGAAGTACGAAAAAGCCAATATAAGGCGAGTTGTCCTGAAGCTGAATAAAAACACGGATCAGGACATAATCGCCTTCCTGGATGCCCAGAAATCGGTCAACGGCGAAATTAAGCGGATATTGAGAGAGTATATAGAAAAGAAGTAGGGAACGGCAATTCCCTACTTCCTAATGAGGTATAAAAGAACAAATGACCGCTCTTTTATAGCCTTATCATAACAGAAAAAGATAAGGAGAACAAATATGTCAATTTGGAAACAGAACTATGAACTGATGCTGCAATTAAGGAATTTCAGCACCACATATTGCACCTTCGTTGAGAGTGGTGGCAAGGCAGGGGACTTTGACCAGGTGCTTATCAACAAGGTCATCGCCATCGCAACGAAGATCAAGGAAAACAGAGATTATATCGATGAATGCCTGGGCAGAGAGATCCCAACAGTAAAGCAAGAGTGCGAAACGGCAATGCGGATCCTGAACGGATCGCTGCCGGAAGACAGAATCAATTCCGTTATAGCGAGGATCATGTAGTTGACAACGATCCTCGTTTTTTTATACAATAACTGTGGGTTTGGTAGATTTTCGCATAATGTATGTCTAACGATTATCGTAAGTCCAAACCCAAAAGGCTTGGACTTTTTTATAGGTTTCTGGAAGCGGAGCAGCCCATAATGATTACTCCTTATTAGTTGCATAGTTTCCAAACCCAAATGTGTTCTTTGCTCATCTGCTCCGTTTCCACAAGCCTATGAGAGAGTCCGCCGGAAAGGAAAGAGATATGAAGGATTATTCAATTGGATTGATGATGGTAGTCCTGCCGATCTGTGCATTCTTCTATGTACTGTTCAACGGCTATCCGTCATTATTCGCATCGGTTCTGATCGGTGCGGTCATGGGCATCTGCTTACTCAAGAAGGCGGTGGCGAAATGATTACGTTCGAGGACATCAAGAAGGCGAACGATTCCATCCGCACCACAGACATCAAGGGCAAGGAATATGCCGAAGTGAATCAGCGGATCAAGGCATTCCGTATGTGTTATCCGACCGGCTACATCCTGACCGATTTCCTCTCGCACGAGGACGGAATAGCGGTGATGACGGCAAGGGTTGGCTATTACGATGAACACGGCGATGAGGTGGATCTGGGAACAGGCACAGCCTACGAAAAGGAAGGCAGCACGTTCATAAACAAGACTTCCTACATTGAGAACTGTGAAACCTCGGCGGTCGGCAGAGCATTGGGCATGGCAGGGTTCGGCATCGATGTATCTGTGGCTTCAGCTGAAGAGGTGCAGAACGCAATCGCACAGCAGAATGACAAGCAGACCATCGACAAAGATCAGTTCGCACGTTTAAAGGCGATGTATTCGGCAGAAGAGATCAAGGCGATGCAGAAAGAACTAGGCATATCAAAACCTAGTGAAATGCCGGTCGATTACTTCAGCAAGAAGGAAGCCGAGTACAAGGAAAACACGAAGGAGATTCTGCAAGAACCGATTAACGGAATCTGGGGGTAATTAATGAAGACTATCGTTCAGGGAAACATCGAATACTGTCCTGTCTGCTTCCGCAAGATCAATGCGAATTGCGGACAATGGCATCACATCTTCAACGGAACGGCGAATCGCCAGAAGAGTGAAGAGGACGGAATGAAGATCTACGTTCATCCAGGATGTCATCAAGAGATCCATGCCAAGCAAGGGTTAGACCTTGACTTCAAACGCAAAGGGCAGAAGATCTGGTGCGAATACTATGACAAGACGGAAAACGAGTTCATGGAACGATATGGCAAGAATTACCGAGAAGCATTCTATGAGTGGCAAGAACATCATGACTAAAAGACAGTACGTTTCACATATCAAGGAATTAATGAGGTCGGATGCAAAGAGATTGCAATTCAATTTTGAATCCTATCAGGAAGCATATTCCTGCTTAAAGAACATCCGGCAATTCCTAGACCGCTCTGGCACAGACCTATCCGTGTGGAGAGTGAAGAAAACTGTCTATGTCGAAAAGTTATAGGAGAGATATGAAGCAATTAAAAAAGGTGCAGATCGTGACGGAGATCCTTGAAGATTTCCCTGAAACGAGAAGCAACGATAACGAACTTATCTATCGGTATCTCAAAAGAATGGGAATGCCGACAGACTACGAATATTTACGGCATTATGATTTCAACGTGAGCGAGTCGATCAGAAGGACAAGACAGAAGATCCAGGAACGGAATCCTCTGCTTCGTGCAGCCGAACCGACCGCCACAAGACGGATGATTCTGGAAAGAACCATCAGGGAGAGCATGAGAGGTGTTTGAGCGGTCTTATTTCTTTAATCCTTTCTTAATGCAGACCGCAACGGATGAGGACCTGGCGAGGGAACTGAATTCTCTCGCCGGTCGCTACATCTACGAAGACCATACACCGAACGAGGTCGCATACAACATCAATCTAGAGAGCGATATGCTTATGATCTACGGAGAGTTCATCGCACGTTTCCAAAGGGAAGCGGAACTGTCAAAGCTGGATGCGAACATCCTTGAAGCGAAGTCAACGTATCAATTAAGGAAGGATTGGGTCAACACATCAAACGAGAAACCGCCGGCTATGAGTTATTTTGAAGCCCAGGGCGAGGAGATTTCCAAGAGCCTACGGACTACTCAAATCAATGCGGAATCAATGCTGACGAGGTTTAAAAAGGCTTATACAAGCCTTGAAACGAAGCAGAACGCATTGAAGAAGAAACTTGAAGCGATGAGGTATGAAGAGGTATGACAGGATGGATAAAACTTGACCGCTGCCTTCTGGATTGGCGGTACAGGGAAAAACCTGAATATGTTGCCTTATGGGTCTACATCCTACTTAATGCGAATCACACCGCAATTGAGTGGGAAGACATCGTTGTAGAGAGAGGGCAGATGGTAACAAGCATCGCCAAGTTGTCAAAGGAAACAGGAATATCACATCAGAAGGTGCGAACGATCCTCTCGAAGCTGGAAGGCGAAGAATTAACAAGCAAATCAACAAACAGATTTACCTTGATAACTGTCCTAAATTACGGCAAATATCAGGATTCCGATGTTGAAACTAACAAGCAAATCAACAAACGATTAACAAACGAGCAACAAACGGATAACAAACGATTAACAACAAACAAGAATAATAAGAATGATAAGAATGTAAGAAATATATATAATATGCCGATCTATGATGATTCAAACAACAAACCGATAGATACGGACGAACTTCAAAGCATTCTTAAGGAGATGAACAGGGCATGACGGAAAACGAATTCCTTCTGGAAGATCGGCTGAATGTCATCCGTGACACCATCGCCAAATACGGAGAGGAAAACTTCTATCTGTCCTTCTCCGGCGGTAAGGATTCTACTGTTGTCCATCACTTGCTTGACATGGCGATTCCAGGGAACAAGATTCCAAGAGTGTTCGCAAACACTGGCATAGAATACAATGCCATCGTTGAATTCGTTCGAGAGAGAGAGAGAGAGAGGACGGCAGATTCGTGATGATTCAGCCGAGGAAGAACATTAAGGCAACATTGGAAGAAGTCGGCTATCCGTTTAAAAGCAAGGAACATTCTCAAAGAGTATATGAGTATCAAGTGAAACACCAAATAAGACCATATCTGCAAAGATACATCGATGGTGTTCAGAAGAACGGCGAAAAGAAATTCTTCCAATGTCCTCAAATGCTTCGCTATCAATTCACGGAAGATTTTAAACTAAAGGTTTCACATCTGTGCTGCCGGGAAATGAAAAAGAAGCCGTTGAACAAATGGATGGAAGAAAACGGAATAACCATAAACATAACAGGGATGATGAAAGAAGAAGGCGGACAAAGGACTAATATTGATTGCATACATACGCATAATGGCAAGGTCACGAAATTCCATCCTCTTGCCAAAGTCACGAAGGAATGGGAAGAATGGTTCATTCAAACCTATAACATCAAACTATGCAAATTGTATTATGAGCCGTTCAATTTCAATCGTACCGGCTGCAAGGGATGTCCGTTCTCACTCGACCTTCAAGACCAATTAGAAAAGATGTCCAGATTGGGATTGGATGCGGAGCGAAGACAATGCGAATATATCTGGAAACCTGTTTATGATGAATACCGCCGTATCGGTTACAGACTAGACAAGGAAGAGCAGATGAAACTGTTTTAAGGAGAAGATATGGAGAAACTATGGTGCGAGTGTTCCAAAGAAGAACACGAAGATGTGAACAAGCTGAACCGCCGGATCCTGAAGCTGAAGAAGTTCATTTCACTTAATTACCTAACGGAAAACGGAAAAGAGTATTTCCGTAAAGAATTGTTAAGAGAAGTGAACAGGACGGAAAGGAAGTGGAGAGATGGAAATCCAGGGAAGTCTGTTTGAGAATTCCATGCCTAGATTCCGCATTGACAAGCCTATCCGTCTGATAGAACTGTTCGCTGGTATCGGTTCACAGTTCGCAGCATTGAAGCGGATCGGTGCGGATGTAACCTCATGGAAGATGTGCGAAATAGACAAGTATGCCTGTGCTTCGTTCAATGCCGTTCATGGCACGAACTACGAACCGACAGACATCACGAAGATCCACGCAAGTGATTTGGAGATCGTGGAAACGGATAAATATTGCTATATCCTTACATACTCTTTTCCCTGCCAGGATATTTCCCTTGCCGGAAATCGACAAGGCTATTCAAAAGGTGGGGGAACAAGAAGCGGTCTGTTGTGGGAAGTTGAACGGATCCTGGATGAATGCGAGAACCTTCCGCAAGTCCTCTTGATGGAGAATGTTCCGCAAGTGATAGGAACGAAGAACATTGATGATTTCATCCAATGGCGAAGGAAACTTGAGTCATTGGGTTATTCATGTTATGTGCAGCTGCTCAATGCGAAGGACTATGGGATCCCACAGAACCGAAATCGGTGTTTCATGGTTTCCATCCTGGGCGAGTACTACTATGAATTTCCGCAGAAGAAACCTCTGGAACGGAAGTTGAAGGATATGCTTGAGGATGATGTGGATGAGAAATATTATCTGTCTGATGAGATCGTTAACTTCTTTATCGCCAACAGCGAGAAGCAGAAGGAAAAAGGGAACGGATTCCGCTTTGAGCCATTCGAGAGAGAGAGAGAGAGTAGCACATTCGATCACAACGAATCCAACGAGGATGGACAGCGAGTATGTGAAAGAGGATACATAGAACGTGGAACAGGCAAACACCAAAGCAACCAGGTCTATTCAAAAGAAGGAATTGCAAGGACATTGCAGAGCGGTCTAGAAGCACGGAATCCTATGAAAATATTGGAGAATGAAAAAGATATATGAACTGAAGCCAGGTCATGGATGGTTCGGTGGGTACATAAGGGAAAGTGATGTCATAAGCACAATCGATAGTGGAATGAGCAAATGGCATATCCTGATCGTTGAAAAGTTAGCAAGAACTAACGAAACAACGCAGAGAGAGAGAGTTCCTATTGTGGACAATACGAAGATGGGTTACACGATGGCGAGTGATGGCGATGGCATAGATCTCGGTCTGCACCGCAAGAACCATCGTGGAACAGTTAAGCATGGAATATCGCACACGATAAAGACGGAGTGCGATTGCGGAGTGTTGGAAATTGGAAATAATAGTCTGCGACATAAGACATGATGAAGGCTTGAGGTTCAGGAAAGACAAGGACATTCTGCCATGTATTACCGAACACATCCACAAAGATGGGGGGGGGCAATACTCATGCTTATTAATGGAAATACGGAGAGATATGAAACAGTACGAAGCGATAGACATTCGATACGATGAGGGAGTCCGTGGAAGAACCGAAAGCGATGTGCAGCCAACGATAGCAGCAAGGGATCCGAAGTGCATATCGGGGGGGGGCACTCACTATGGAAAAAGAGATAAGGATTAGAAAACTTACTCCCAGAGAATGCTGGAGATTGATGGGTTTCACGGATGAAGACTTTGACAAGGCGAAGGATGTTGTGAGCGATACGCAGCTTTACAAACAAGCCGGAAACAGTATTGTCGTTGATGTCTTGTGTTCCATCTTCGGTGCGTTTTTTGAGGATAGCGAAGAATGAATACACAAGAGAGAATCGATGAAATGATCCGGCAATACAACACAACGAAGCCGACATCGAACCAGAAGCGAAGGGATCTCAAACGTGGGATCGCCAGAGCCGAGAAGAAACGAAGAAAAGAAAAACTAGAAAAGGAAGGAACGATATTCCTATGAGAAAAGAAGAAGAAGGCGAAGTCAGAACGATGTGGGATGCACTTGTAGATGGTGCGAGAAGCATACAGAGAAAAGCGAAAAAGGTCATGCTTGTCCTTGATGAGCCGATGGATTGCACGGATTGTCATCTTACGGACTTGTCTTCGATGACCGGCGATAAACTGTGCCTGGCAGCGAACAAGAAATGGATCGAAACGCAGAACGTAGGCAAGAAGCCTGAATGGTGTCCTTTGAGGGATATTCCGATGAAGAAGAACACGGATTTCTGTGCGAACATCGTATATGCGAATGGATGGAATGCGTGTGTGGATGAAGTGAGGGGAGAGGAATGATTAATTGGAAAGAAGAGTTTATCTCGCTTGTCCGTTCAATCGGTTCTGCCACATTCGGCAAAGAGCGATGGTTCTTGCAGGACAACGGATTATGGTATGACCGAATGGACGGCAAGGAAATCACCATAGATGAATTGCATAACAGAATCTACAAGGAAGTCAAATGGCTTGATGAGAATTGAGGAGATAGAGAAATGAACAAAAACATACAGGTACTTTGCGGTGCTTGTGCCAAATGCGAAAAGTTCCAAGTTGAACAGGTAACATTGTGGGCAGATGAAAAGCCTTACGAACATTTGCTCGGCTGTAAGCATCTTGAGATTTGTCTGAATGCTGTTGATATTTGGGAGAAACACATCAAAGAGGAGAAACAGAATGATTGAACTAAAGTTTGAATATTTCAGAAACATGCAAGAAGTAATTGATTCTTTCTTGAACAATGGATACAAGGTTGTGATTGAACGCTATTTAGATAAAACACACAAACAATGGAAGTGCTCCTATGTGCTTACTGCCGTTAAGGATGAGAGAGAAGAGGAAACAAATGAAAGCAATATTAGTAATTGATATGCCTGAATGCTGTGGAAAGTGTCCTTGTTATCACGAAGGATATGGGCATTGTTCGATAAACTTTAGGTTTGTTGATGATGAAATGCAAATACCATCATGGTGTCCTCTTAAACCGATGCTGGAACGAAAAGAAGTGGACTATAGCAAAGAATTAGATTATGCTGACGGATATTTCGCTGAAGGCTGGAATGCCTGTCTTGAGGAGATAGAAAAACCTAAAACCAAAAGCGACCTCTCAACGGATGAAGGCTGGTGGAGAGATTATGAACTGTATGAAATGCAGAATGATTAGGAGAACAAAATGGTAAACATTATCACAAGTCTGCTGTTGTTGTTCCTGGGCGATCTGCTTGTACTTGCATTAACAATATTCCTCATAGGGTTCATGTTCCTATTGAGAGTAATGCTGAACGTGTGGTTCGATACCGATTTCTTCAAAAGAATCGTGGCTTGGTTCAAAAGTGCCGATGACAAGCTGAAGGCGAAGCAGATGGAAATGGAAGAGAACGATAGGACATTATACATAATCGAGGGGGATGAAGATGTTTCTAAACAGAAATAAGAACGGCTATGGTTGGTATAGCATGGTAAAAACGAAGGAAGGCGAAAGCGAGATAACCGCCTACATCAATTTCAGTTTCAAGAAGGGATGCGATCCGCTTCCGCAACAGCTTACCGAATACGGAAGTTACGAAGGCGAACTGATTTTCCGTGATTCCACAGGTGCGGAGAGAAGGGTGTTTCCGATCGCAAAGGAATGGAATGACCGCCGGTCAGTAGAATTCAAACTGTTGGAAACAACGAACGAATACCAGGATCCGCATCCTACATGGCAGCCGAAGACAGAATCCGCTTCAACCATAAGGACAGAACCGAAATGGGATCTGCGACCGAAAGAGATAAGCGAGGATGACCTTCCATTCGATGAGAACGAAATCAGGTGGGGATGATGCATTCGACTAAACTGTTTACAGTTATGGAAGAAGGCAGGGAGATCTTCAAGGGTTCTGCCGTAGAGATACAGAAGCACCTCGATCTGTGCGGTAAGGACATCGTATATGCATATGCGAGATACGGACATAAACTTTACGGCAGATACAGTTTCATTCCGGCAGGGGAGAGGAAGAGCGAAGGGAATCTAAAGACCTTGAAGAAGATGGAAAAGGCGAAGCCGAAACCGACCAAGCACCAGAAGAAACTTGAATACCTCGCATGGCATCTTAAATACAAGGAAGGCATCACAACCTTAAAGGGAAATCCTAAAGAGTATGAAGATGAACTGAAGGCGATGGGTCTGCCGGTAAGATACTACCATGCACCTTTAGGCGGAAAGAAAGACTATATCGTGGAGCGAGTATGATGGACTACAAGATATTCACAACGAACCTGGCGAACCTTAAGCGGATGAAGGGCGAACACAAGAAACTGTCCTCTCGTTTAGAAGACCTTATATACCTTGAAACAGGGGTTAAAGGTGTTTCCTATGGACAAGTCATGACAAGCCATAATCCTTCGCTACAAGCCTTAAAACGGCTTGAAATGGTGGAATTGGTGGATGATATGTGCAGAGAGATAAACTATCTCGCTCTTGCCATAGATGAAACCGAGAAATGCCTGAACAAGATGCCAACAGAACTGAAAGATATGCTGACGGACAAGTTCATAAAGGGATGGACATATGACAGAGTGGGAGAAAAATATGGGTTTTCCCACAGCGGTATTCAGTACAGGATGGAAAAGGAAACGGAGAGATATCTATGAGCGAAAAAGAAGAGAAGCTGCTGGAACAGATAAGAGAAACTCTGAACTACCACCAGATCGTATGGTTTGACGGCGAACGATTCCAATTAAAGGGAACTAAACAAGAACTGTACCAATGGATGTACAACATGAGAAGATGGCTGAACATGGCATGGAAAGAGCGAATAGAGAACGAAGTTAGTCCGCAGACAGTAAAAAAAGATATAGAATGATAGTGTAAAGTTATTCCAAGACTTTACCTTCATATCTTTGGAAACAGACCAGCAATGGTCTTTTCTTTTGATATGCAGAAATGGGCAGAATCATTTTACAAGAGTACGGCATGGAAGAATTGCCGGAACAGTTATGTCAGGAGTGTGGGCGGTCTGTGTGAGGATTGCTATGCGAAAGGAATAGTGAAGGCAGCGGAAGAGGTACACCACAAAACGCACCTCACGAAGCAGAACATAAACGATCCAGAGATTACGATGAATTGGAGCAACCTGGTAGCCTTATGTCATGACTGTCATATGAAAAGACACTATCCAAACGAGAGAAGATACACCATCGATGAGTATGGGAGAGTGCTACCGAAATGAATGTTGTCTACTGTGTTACGGCTAACTTCATAGAGAAGATAAAGCCTTCGATAAAGTCATTGAGATACTTCAATCCGAAAGCAAAGGTCTATCTTGTTACAGAAGCGGACAGCTGCGACATCGAGGATGTGGAAGTCATAGACATCAGAGGACAGCAATGGTTCAAGCCTGGCGATGTGAACTATAACAATCCTTACACCTACATTGGTTTGCTGAAAGTCTGCTATGCGGAATTGCTTCCGTGTGACAAGGTAATACACCTGGATGCAGACACGATAGTAAACGGATCGCTGAAGGAAATGTATGACACAGACCTAAAAGGCAAATGGTTCGGCATGGTAGAAGAAAAGAACGGAAGGTATCATCCTTTCGGAGAGAAATACTACAATGCCGGGGTCTTCGTGCTTAACCTCAAGCAGATGCGGAAGGACAAGATACAGCAGAAGATGGTGGACTACCTCAACACAGTAAGTCAGCCGTGGTGCGAACAGGATGCCTTCAACAAGTACGGAATCGAAGAGGACAAGATAGTAGAGATCGACACAAAGTGGAACGAGAATGCCATCACAGGCTTCACGGATTATCCGATGATCGTTCATTACTGTGCGATATGGGATTGGTGGACAAACAGATACATGGCAAGGCATGAATATCTGGACAGATGGAGATGATGCGATCCCTTTAAAGAGATCCCCCATCGAAACGGAAAGGGGAGAGTG
>JAEIGA010003609.1_pt1 | contig 24167 bp, 23 predicted proteins | sample 9270691 | NCBI WGS metagenome assembly JAEIGA01 (sample SAMN17057246, study PRJNA624740) | gut metagenome | biome: biome; isolation source: fecal sample | host: Bos grunniens | place: China: Xizang | collected 2019 | reverse complement strand
ATATTGTTCCATGGTACACCTCAATAAACCTTTTGCTATAGTCCATATCATTATAACATAATCCAGAAATTTGTAAATTGAATTTTATAATTTCGTAAAATTTCCATTGATTTTTTACGAGAATCTTAATGATATAACTTTCACATTTCAGCACTTTTCATATTTCCGTCTAAGTTTTTCTTTGTTTTCGAAGCAAAAACAAAACAATAAACCGAATGTACAGACAAGGGTTAAAATCATTCCAGTACCAAAGCCTTGAGGTGTATAATCCATTTCTATTAAATGGTCGCCCGCTGTCAATCTTATACCAAAAAATGCATTTGCAATCTTTTCCGGTTCAATTTCTGTTCCATCGACAAAAATTTTCCATCCATCATCATATGGAATGGATGTAAACATAAGACCATCTTCCAAAACTTTAATGGAACCACTCAAATGATCTGACTCAGTTTCTGTCATTAACCAAGTCGTTTTTTTCATCTGCTCCATCACCTGTTCAAACAAAAACGTATCATGTTCTGCCGGTATTAATTTGATTGTTCCTCTGTCATAAGCCGAATCCATTTCAAAGGTTAATGTCAGCATCTGTCCAGCTTCAATTCTTTCAATCGGAATGATATGTCCTTCTTCATCAGAATAGGATTTTGTCACATCTCCATATTCAGCTCTGACTCTTGTACAGTGCGGCGCTTTAAAATAAATATACAGTTCCTGAGTTTTTTCTGGAATATAAGTGTATTTAATGGTTCCGCCCGGATTAGTGGTCGATGTATACGACCAATCGGCCCAGCTGTCTTTCGTCAGTATACATCCATCAGCCACAGGTTCTTCCAATCCAAAGTAGGTATACGGTCTTATCTCTTCTCCCATAACCGAAGTCATCATCTGATTAATGACTTCAAATGGATTCGTCTTTTCATAATCCCACTGTAAAACATCTTCTGAAACCATAAATCCCAAACCCAATGCATTTTCATTGACATACAAATGACGTTCATCCACGGTATCCATATACTTAAATGTTCGAATCTGCTCTTTGAAATCTTTACTAACTAAATATTTTACATTAAGAAATGCATCACTTTCCGGGGTCGCGCCTTCATAAGAAAACTTATTCGTTGTCGAAAAAAATCCAAGGCGACGAACAGCGTTATTCACTCCCGCATGGGCAGTCGATGAGAACAACGATACTCCAGGTATATTATGCCAGGTTACATCATCACGCCCACGTCTTTCTTCCAATTCAAAACGATAGAAATTCTCGTATTCTATAGATGCCACTTGTTCTTTTAAAGACATCAACGTCTTCTGATCGCTGTAATAATCTTTTCGATTGACTGTGCCGTTCATGCACCATCCAAAAATACCATAAGCACAAGATTCAACGCACATGATCGTTACCAGCACCAATTCAAGAATCTTCCGTTTTTTGGGCCATAAACCAATCAATGTTATCAGTATGCCATAAATAAAAAGTACGAAAATATTAACAATTATCGTATAGATTTCAAGTTCAACCTTACCATTAAAGCAAGAAATCGCCAAGAAGATTAGCCACAAACCCGCTGTTATGGACGGGATCCACGTTGGACAGCCTTTATACTCTTTGAGTCCTTCATAGCCCATAATAAGCAGCATAAAAATATAAATGAAGGAGTAACGCCCCGGAAGACCATTCGGAAAATGAAATCCATGCCAAACATAAGTCAAATAGTTTGTATTCAAACAAACCAGCAAAAATACAGTTACAAACAATTTCACCAAACGATTCCACGGACGAATATTTTTGTTTATCAAGAACATTGGTACAAAAATCATTATGGCTGCACCGCAATAAAGATTAAACCCGCCTGAAAGATCTGTCGGCTGAACAAAAGCAAATTGCTGGCTTAATAATTCGAATGCATTATGATAAAACTTCAATGTTGTTGGAAATGAAGATGAAGCAGATGCACTTGATTCAAGCGCATGAATGGTTGGCAGCAGCAATACAGCGCCAAATCCTCCTGCCATTAATGAATATCCTGCAAATTTCACGCCTGTAAAAAACAAACATTTTAAATCAACGTCCCATTTACAGCTCAGTTCTATTAACAGATAAATGCAGGAAAAAATACAGATCATAAACGCAATATAGTAGTTTGTAAAAATACAAAACGCCAAAGAGCATCCATAAAGCCATCCTTTGCCTTCATGAATCAATTTGTAAATTCCAATCATAACCATAGGAAACAGGACAATACAATCCAACCACATAATATTCCAGCCATAGCCGATGACAAAACTGCTCATGGCATACATACAGCCAAAGACTGTCATAAACATATTATAGTTTCCAAAACGCCTGCGTATATAATAACTAAAACTCAACCCCGCCAAACCGATTTTAATTAAATAGATGACCGTAAAACATTCCATAACCAGACTTTTTGGGAAAATAATCAGTAAAAGATTCAAAGGACTTGCAAGATAATAGGCAATTGTTGCCAAAAAATTCATTCCAAGTCCACCATTCCAACTGTAAAACAGACTATCCCAGTTTTTCCATTTATACTGCAATTCTGAGAAAAACGGAACATACTGATGATAAGAGTCGATAACAGATATACCTCGATCACCAAACGGCCATACACCTTGTGCAGCAAATGCAATAACCGCTGTTAAAATCGGCAATGTAAAAGCCAGAATATAAAATATATTTTTCTTTGACCAACTTTTTATGTTTTTCATCATTTATCTATTTGTCTGCTCCTTCAATTCTTTTTGGATGATTTCAACAACTTCACGAATATCTTTATTCTGTTCATCAATAACTAAATCTGCGTATTTTTCATACAAAGGCACACGTTCATTATACAAATCAAGCAATGTATTTCCCGAACGAATGGCAACACCTCTCTGAAGAAGATTTCCCAGACGTTTCTCCAAGGCCTCATAAGACACCTGAAGGTAAATAACTTTCCCGATTGACTTCAAATGTTCCATCGCCTCTTCACCGTAAATCACACTGCCGCCAGTTGCGATAACTGTGCGTTCCGTTTGAATCTGAGCATTTACAGCATTCTCTACATCTAAAAATCCATCAATTCCTTTTTCATTAATAATTTCAAATAAACGCTTACCTGTTTTTGCCTGAATTAGCAAATCTGAATCTATAAAATCATAGCCCATAGCCTTTGCCAGTACAACACCCACTGTGCTTTTTCCAGCTCCCGGCATACCGATTAAAATAATATTATTATTCATAAGCCATTCTCCCTTACATAATATTTTATTATTTTATCATTTGCTGTATGAATTCTCAACACCAAAGGATAATTCTATCAACAGACATCCTTGCATCAAAAAAGCAGACATTCTCGTCAGAATGCCTGCTTGTAAACGTTTTACACGTCCTCATACTATTTTTGTTTCTTTTTACCGGCTGTTTTTTTTGCTCGTTCAGATTTTTTCGCTGTTTTTTTTCGAACCGCGTATCCAAAACCGCCAATATGTTTGCCCATGCCAAAATATTGACCATGTGAATAAACCAACGGTTTTGCAGCTTCCAGATGAAATGTTCCTTTTTCATCCATATATTTTTCATCTACATGAACTGCCACAACTTCAGCCATAAACATATCATGTGTTCCAAGCTCCATAACCTGTGTCACCTTGCATTCGATCGAAACCGGACTCTCTTCAACCATAGGTGCATATTGAAGCTCTCCAAATACAGGGGTCAGTTTCATTTCTTTAAACTTATCCATATTTCGTCCGGAACGAACTCCGCAAAAGTCCGTTGCCCACGCCAATTCTTCTGTCGTAAGGTTAATTACATATTCTCCTGTTTCCTGAATCATCGAGTGGGAAAAACGTTCTTTTCGAATCGATACATACACCATCGGCGGATCCGAACAAATTGTCCCAGTCCAAGCAGCTGTCATCAGATTCACATTTCCTTCTTTGTCACCGCAACTAACCAATACCGCAGGCAGAGGATATACCATATTGCCTGGTTTCCACTTTAATTTCGCCATATTTCTCACCTATTCCTGCAATGCACCGACCATCTTTGGAATGAACTGTTTCTTTCGAGATACCATCTTTTCTACAAAAACACCATCTCCTGTTTTATTCACCGGTGCACCAAAGCAACGTTCAGCTACTTCTAATGCTTTTGGATCCGAGCATAATACCATCGTTGATTCATCCAAAATATTGGTTAACATAAAGAAGATCATATCCAAACCATGTTCTTTTTTTGCATTTTCAAGCATACTCGACAAACGTTCTTGGATATTTTTAAGCGCTCTTGGATCCAATGCTGTAATCTGTCCAACACCAAACTGAATATCTCCCGCAGAAAACTTTTTGAAATCCTGATAGAACAAATCTGCTGCAGACTTACTCTTAAGATCACTTCCTGCTTCAAACATTTCCATTGCAAATGACTCTACATCGATGCCTGCAATTTTCGCCAAAGCTTCTGCTGCCATGCGGTCCAGCATCGTACATGTTGGTGAGCGATACATAAGCGTATCCGATAAAATAGCAGCACACATTAAACCGGCAATATTTGTCGGAATGTCTATTTTATTTTCTTTATACATCTGATAAATGATTGTTGATGTACATCCAACCGGCTGACATCTAAAATATACCGGGCGAATACTCTGTACATTTCCAAGTTTATGATGATCGACAATTTCTAAAATCTCACAATCATAAATACCATCAACTGCCTGACCAGCTTCATTATGGTCTACAAGTGCAACTTTTTTCTTATCCAGATCAATCATATCATGACGTGTAAACATTCCAAGAACTTTACCCTCATGATCAATGACCGGAAACGCACGATGTCGATTTTTTGCCATGACACTTCGTACATCTTCAACGAAATCATCACGTTTAAATGTTTTTGCCTTTGTCACCATAAAATTGCGTATCTCCATACTCTGGTGAATCAGACGTGCTGCCACAAACGTATCATATGGTGTAAGAATAATTGTGCATTGACGTTCTTCTGCTAATTTTAAGATTGTTTCATTTGGTTTTGCATTCATACAGATAATCAAGCATCCTGCATTCATCTCAATAGCACATAACTGAGATTCATAACGATCGCCCAACATAACCATGTCGCCATCTTCAATATATTCTTCCATCAAGTCCGGATTTGCTGCTGCGATTAAAATCTTGCCTTTATCCACAATGCCTTCCAGATTACCTACAAGCATTTCACCGTTTAAGGTCTCTACGATTTTTTTGTACGGTGTCTTATTCTGTGATAAAATTGTATTGTTATAAACCCCCATATAGGTTTTTGCAATATCACCTTTCGTAATCAATCCCAAAAGATGTTCTTCATCATCTACAATTGTTAATGTAGATACCTGTTCACTTTCCAATTGATGCCATGTTTCTCTAATGGACATATCTGGTCTTCCATTATGTGCTGCTGAAATACGAACATCATTAATCTGCGTACGTACATCATCCATAAATCTTGGAACTTCCATCTGAAAACGTTCCAGCACAAATGCTGTTTCAGGGTTAATTTCACCAGCACGAGCCGGAACATACTCATTATTCGTCACAGTCTTACGCAGATAAGCATATGCAATCGCAGAACAGATCGAATCCGTATCCGGATTCTTATGCCCTATAACATAAATTCGATTATTTTTCATCATTGCTTCCTCCTGCTTCTACTGTATTCCTTCGAACAATTTTGGTATCAGCTGTTTCTTACGAGATACCATGCCGTCCAGATCTATATAATTCTCTTCCGCATTTTGACGGAAAGCTGTTTCTATAAATTGTTTTGCATCTTTTCCTACAAATAACAATCGTGTGGACTCTTTTAAAATATCTGTTAACATAAAAAATACCATAGATACATTGTTATCTTTCATAGCAGATTCCATATACGTTAACAAACGTTCTTGTACATTTAACAATTCATTGCGATTAACCGATGTAATCTGACCCACACCAAAATAATTGTCACCCGCATTGAATTTTTTATAGTCCTGATAAAAGATTTCAAATTCTGTTTTTTTAGAAAGCTGACTGCCTGCTTCAAACATCTGCATCGCATGACTTTCCAAATCAATCTCTGCAATTTCAGCCAACTGCTCAGCCACCATCTGATCGACTGCCGTACATGTCGGTGAACGGAACATTAATGTATCTGAAATAATAGCCGAACATAAAATTCCGGCAATCGATTTTGAAATAGGAATCTGGTTTTCCAAATACATTTCGTAGATAATTGTAGCCGTACATCCCACAGGTTCATTACGAACCTTTACAGGTCGAATGGTTTCTACTGTACCAAGTTTATGATGATCAATAATTTCAATAACCTCTGCTTCATCCACACCTTCAGCAGCCTGTTCCATCTCATTATGATCTACAAGAATTACCTTTTTTGCGTCCATACCAATCAAAGTACGTCTGGAAATCATACCTACATAATGATAATTATCATCCACAATCAGGAAATCTCGATGTCTCAAACGCATCATCGTTGGTTTAACATCGGATACATATTCCTCCTGATTAAACGCAACGAGTCCTTCTTTGATCATAAAATAATCAACTGGTATACTCTGATTAATATTTCGTGTTACGGTAAATGTATCATATGGTGTGCAAATCACCGCACAGCCTTTTTCCTCTGCAAGTTTACAAATTGTTCTGGATGCTTTCGCTCCATCACAAATTATGATACAAGATGCTTTATTTTCAATGGCACTCAATTGAGCTTCATAACGGTTACCCAGAATAACCAGATCATCCTCATGAACATAATCATCAATCACATTCAATGTTGCAGTGGAAACAATCAATTTTCCTTTTGTAAGAATTTTATTTTTATCACCTACAACAAGATTCCCATTCAAAGTGTCTAAAATATTTACAATCGGTGTACATGCTTCCGATAAAATTTCATTGTTCAGCATGGACATATACGCACCTGTAATATCTGACATTGTGATCAGACCTTCAAGATGTCCCTGTTCATCTGTCACTGCTAATGTGGATGTGTCCAGTTTTCTCATCGTTTCCCATGCTTTTTTTAATGAATAATCAGACGAAATCGGAGCAATTCGTCGAATATTAATATCGCACACCTGTGTACGGATTGCATTCATAAACACAGGTACATCTTGTCCGAATGTATTTAACACATATTCTGTTTCCGAATTCACCTGCCCCGCACGTACCGGCAAATAGACTACATCAAGATGATTTCCATCAGCTACGAGAAAATCATGATACTGTTCAGCAGATTCTCCCTTTTGCAGTCTGGTCAAAATTTCATTTTTAAGAGAAGCATAGGCAATCGCAGAACAGATTGAATCCGTGTCCGGATTCTTATGTCCAATTACGTATATTTCCTTTTGTCTCTTTCGCTCCATCATACTATTTCTCCTTTAAAAACGCTCTGTCCAGATTCCACTGGACAGAGCTTGTCTTTTATCATTTTACTGACAATCCTAAAACATTTCAACACAAAAATTCTTTCAAAACATCTTCCACAATTTTTGCATCAATTTCATCATTACGTGATGCCGGCTCATCCTGTCCATATTCATCATAATAATATTTTTGTTTACGTTCTTTACGCCGTCCCATTCCCGTTGCTGCAATCTCTTTTAAAGCACGTTTATACTGATCGGGTGGAATCTTTCCCGCCTGTTCTTTGTACTCAAAGGCAAGCTTTTGATTTAAATAATTACTTACATAATCCGAAATATTCTGGATCAGAACATCTTCTTTGCCTCTAAAATCCATAAACTGAGTCAAACCCAAAAGAATACAGGTCCCAACAACAGATGTTGCCAATAGGATAACCACTTCATAAGCCGCTGATCCTTTTGTCCAGCGATAGATAAAATTGCCGCCTCCAACAACAAGCAAAGCCGTCATGAATAAATACGGCAAGCGGCTCCATCCATGCAATGACAATGGACCTAAACGATATTTTTTTATGTATCGTCCAACCAATGCCTCTGTATCTTCCGGATGCATTCCAATCTTGAAATAACCTGTAACTTTTAACTTAATGTATTTCATCAGACGATGCTCCGATGTTCCCATCGAATCAGCTTCCCGAATTAATCTTTTGTAATTTCTTCCTGTTATCCACAACGTCACTAAACCTGCCATCAGCAGAACGATCTCCACATAAAGTGGCAGACCCTGGCTCAAAATCCAATCTTTCATTCTGAGAGCTCCTTTCGTTGATAAGATATACTCATTATAATATCAACGAATTCTCAAAATCTATTCAAATTGGTCGGGATAATTCTACATATTCTTTAACATACCTGTTACAAGGCTTACTGTATGCTCAATCGCTTTCATTTCAAATTCGCTGTAATCCATCTCTGCACTTCCGTCTGCTTTGTCAGAAATTGCACGAATAACAAGATATGGAACCTTATTAAGCCATGCAGCCTGCGCAATGGCAGCACCTTCCATCTCTGTACAGTAACCGTCAAAAAGCTGAATAATACGTTCTTTGACCTGATGATCAGAAATAAACTGGTCACCGCTGACAACTCTTCCTTTAAATACCTGAATCTCAGGATTCACTTCTTTACAGACTTTTTCTGCCAATGCGATTAATTCCTGATCACCTTCAAAAACGGAGGTTTCCATTCTGGGAATAACCCCAGGTTCATACCCAAAACCTGTTGCATCCATATCATGCTGGAGCGCATCTGTTGAAAGTACAATATCACCGATATTAATTTCATTTCTCAAACTTCCTGCAACTCCGGTGTTAACAATAGCCTCAACCTGAAATACATCACACAATATCTGAGTACATACAGCCGCATTTACTTTACCAATACCGCTGCGTACAACAACCACCGGCTGGCCTTCGCAAATTCCTTTACAAAACTCCATTCCGGCAATCACCCGCTGGTCTTCTATATCCATTTTAACTTTTAATGCTGCCACTTCTTCTTCCATGGCACCAATGATCCCTATAACTTTCATTGATTTATTCTCCTGTTCATATAATATCTCATTGTTTTTATCATACCATGTCCACGAAATATGGTAAAGCTGTTCTATTCTTTGAATCTTTAAATTTTACTGGCTTATACTATAGGCATCTGATATAATAAAAAGAAATATTTTATGAATAGGAGTAATTTACATGAGACATATGAATAAACATACATGTTCCAGAGCCGTTGACTTCGAAGTAGAAAACGGTATTATCACAAGCTGCCAGTTCATTGGCGGATGCCATGGCAATACACAGGGTATAGCAGCTCTCGTTATTGGTCGACCGGTAGACGATGTTATCGAAGTTCTTTCCGGCATCGACTGTGGCGGTCGCGGAACTTCCTGTCCGGATCAGCTTGCACAGGGGCTGAAAGCATATAAACAGTCTCAATCTGTTTAGGAGGTCTGAATAATGAAAAAAATCGTTATGACCGGAGGCGGTACAGCCGGCCATGTCACACCAAATATTGCCCTTATGCCCACACTCAAAGAAAAAGGCTATCAAATTTCTTATATTGGTTCATATGATGGCATTGAACGCGGTTTGATCGAAGCAGAAGGTATTCCTTATTATGGAATTTCTTCCGGAAAACTCCGTCGTTATTTTGATTTAAAGAATTTTACAGATCCATTTAAAGTTGTTAAAGGTTATTTTGAAGCCCGTAAACTTTTAAAGAAACTGAAGCCGGATGTTGTCTTTTCCAAAGGTGGCTTTGTTACAGTTCCCGTTGTTCTTGCTGCAAAAAGCTGCAAAATCCCTGCCATTATTCACGAATCAGATATGACTCCGGGACTTGCCAACAAACTTGCCATTCCATCTGCATATAAAGTTTGTCACAACTTTCCTGAAACTGCGAATCATTTGCCTGAAGGTAAATCTGTTCTTTCCGGTTCTCCGATTCGCCAGGAATTATTAAACGGAAGCCGTGCAGAAGGTTTAAAAATCTGTCGTTTTTCCACAGAAAAACCTGTCATTCTTGTTATTGGAGGAAGCTTAGGTTCTGTTGCAATTAATGAAGCCGTGCGTAAAGCATTGCCTGTTTTGCTTCCAAACTATCAGATCATCCATGTTTGTGGAAAAGGTAAAGTTGACACTTCGATAAAAGATATTCCGGGTTATATCCAGTTTGATTATGTACAGGACGAATTAAGCCATTTACTGGCTGCTGCGGATCTCGTCATATCCAGAGCCGGTTCCAATGCTATTTGTGAATTTCTGGCATTAAAAAAACCAAACATTTTAATTCCATTACCTGCGAATGCCAGTCGCGGCGATCAGATTCTCAATGCTGCATCTTTTGAAAAACAGGGCTTTAGTCTTGTTCTGAATGAAGAAGATGTTACAGATGCGACCTTAACACAAGCTGTCCACCATGTTTTTGAAAATCAGGAATCTTATGTCCGTGCAATGCTTTCAAATCCAGCTTCAAACGCAATAGAAATCATTGTGGAATTATGCGAAAAAATATCAAATAAATAAAACACTATTTTGTCTAATGTACACTCAAGGCTGCCTGTATAGTAAATTACAGGCAGCCTTTTTATGTCAACTTCTTATTTAGATTTGATTGGCAAACTCACAACAAATTCTGCCCCTTCAAAAGGTTTAGAAAAAACAGCAATCTCTCCCTGATGAGCTTCCACAATGTTTTTAACAATTGTCAATCCCAGACCTGTTCCTCCGCTTTTATAAGTAACGAACGGTTCAAAAATCGTAGAAAGACGTTCCGAATCTATACCGAAACCCGAATCCCAAACATTCAAGATTAGCCGTGTACCGCGGGAGCTGACAATGATTTTAATTTCATCTCCACAGTCCGTAGCATCCATCGCATTCTGAATAAGATTTCGGAATAATTCTTCTATTTTTAGTCTATCTGCCTCGATCCATTGAATATCTGTTTCGTATTCAATTGTTATGTTTTTTCCTTGAATTTTAGAAGTTGCCGAAAAAGAATACACGACATTTGTCAGAACTTGTCGAATATTTACATGAGAATAGTTTATGTTTTGAATTGAATTTATAGAAGTGATTTCAGAAAGAAGTTTAGACATATAATGAATATCCGAAAGAACCTGCGTCCATAACGGATCATTTTGTATTTCCGGATAATGACAGCCAATCAGCTGCAAAGTCCCCTGAATCAATGTTAAAGGATTTTTTAATTCATGCGATACCATCGATAATGAAAGCATTGGCAAATTGTGCATTCTACTCGCCCTTTCTCGTTTTGTATTTTTTTCAATTTATCATATCCAAACCTATACTTACAAATAAATTCGCACGACAAATGACGACATTGCCCTTTTCCAATACCTTTCAATATTCACAAAAATGTGCAAAACTTTTGGATTCCGAATGGACTTTTTTCGCGCTGTGGACTATTATAAAAATACATATCGAATCAAAAAACAATGGAGGATATATTCAATGGATGCAAATTGTATTTTTTGTAAAATTGCAAACGGCGAAATTCCATCTTCAACAATTTATGAAGATGACTTTTTCCGAGTTATTCTTGACTTGTCACCAGCGACCAAAGGTCATGCTTTAATCCTGCCAAAGCAGCACATGGCAAACATTTTTGAAATGGACGATACAACTGCAGAAAGAGTCTTTGTTCTTGCAAAACGTATTGCAAAGGCTATGAAAGCCACTTTAAATTGCGATGGTTTAAACATCGTTCAAAACAATGGAGAAGTTGCCGGACAAACTGTTTTCCATTTCCATATGCACATCATTCCTCGCTATAATAACGATGGACAGCATATTACATGGATTCCTGGAACTTCTGAGACAGAAGAACGTGAAGCGATTGCAGCTCAGATTAAATCTCTTTTAAACTAATCTCATGCACACCACTGGCAGATGAATTCTAAATCTGCCAGTTTTATTATATCTCCGGCATGAAGCGTATACGCTTCTCCTGCTTTAAGCTTTTCTCCATTTCGATAAGAACCATTGGATGAATTCATATCAACAATAATGATTTGTCCATTTTTATGATCAATACGCATATGTATACGGCTTATTCTCATATCTTCAAGACAGATATCAACCTCACTACGTGCTCTTCCAACAAGTGCAGGAATGCTTTCAAAACGAATGGTACCCTCATTTGTATTACCCATAGGTATCCACGTCAATGTTTTCTTACATGTTTCTTCATATGTCTCTGTCAAGTTTAAAATCGGACATGTGTCTTCCAACCCATTGACTTTCGTAAAAAAATCTGAAATTTCTTTTTCAGTTTTATAATTTTTTCCTTTTTTTAATTTTATCTTTTTAATCATCCTGCTCCATAAAGTTTTTCTTTCTTTTTTTACATTGTCTTTTCTTTCTTCAAGAATCGATTTCTCTATACACACTGGCTTTTCTTCGATCTTCAACACTGGCTTTTCAATCTTCAAGATATCATCAAACATTTCAACGGAACACATATTTCCATGAACTTTTTCATAAAATGTATATGCCCATAAAACCGCCTTTTCATCACTATAATCTACACAGTTCAGCCAAGTTTCCGAAAGTTTTTCCATCTGTTTCCAAAAATCCTCCTTATATCCGGGAATATATATAAAATCCCAATTCTCAGAATTTTCATATATATATTCCATCTCCATAACCAGGTTCGACGGATCCAGTAAATATTCATCCATCATTTGCATGACCTGTACAATGGATTTTATAAGACTTTCCATCTGCTGGCATTGCATTCGTTCATTCTTTAATGCATTTACAAAATTTTTTCTATATTCCAACGAATATACCAAATGAACTTCTCCCATATTTTCAACTTCATAAAATGATAAAAGTCTGGAAATTTTTTGTTTTCGCATTATGTTTTCCTCATACATTTCACCTCTTATATCTTCCCGATTTATCCAAAGATACTGTCCTTTTAAGTCTTTTTCAACATGATGTTCTCTCTTCATCTTTCCTCACCAGTTTCTTTATTTATTCTTGGTAATTCTTTACTATCGATCCATACAGCATCCGCTCGAAATTTTTGAGAAAACATAGACCTCCATAATTTAAAATCTATATAAATTTCCACTTCAACATTCCTATTCAAAATCCCTTGAAAAATCTGTACGGATTTTACTTTTCCTATGAATAGACGTTTTTGAAGCCATTCGTATCCAATGGACTCCACGTCACAAATATCTATCGATTCATCTGCCTTCATGGCTTCATAATCCACTTCATTTATTCCAGATAATACATAGCGACTCCCCCATAAACTTGCTTTCATAGCCAGTTCATTTGCCGTACTTTTTGCGACTGCCCGATCATGTCCATAAAACCCAAGCATTACGACAAACGCAATTAACAAGCTTAAAAAACTTACAATTACTGTAGCTTCCACAGTAAAACTGCCTCGCAATTTATATTCTATAGCAACCACGCTCCTATATAACCAAAAAGCAAAAACGGCACACATGCCACTTGTGAATAACGATGAATGCGTTTCATAAACAACATGATTATAGAATAAATAAAAATACCGATACATGCCAATAAAATAGTTTTCATGCAAAAAGCCCATCCACAAAGCAATCCTATATTTAAAATTAAAAGACTGTCTCCTGCTCCAATACAATTTTGGCAAAGTTTACTGATCAGGCAACTCATTACTCCCGGCACTACTCCCATTAATATTTCTTTCCATTCGCATACTCCAATACACATTTTAGCTGTCAATCCTATACCAAGACACAAAATCACCGGAAAAATACGAATTTTTTTCTCTTTTAGATCATCACAAAGTGCTACAATCATCGAAACAATGCTGCAAAATGTCCACACACTCATTTTATCATCCACCTCCGCATCGGCTGCAAGCTTCATAACCTATCGTTCCTATATCGGTCAAATAGATTTGACTTACCTGGCGTTTCAATCCACTGCATCCGAGACGGCTATGATAATGGTCGCCTGTTTCGGTAATATAAAATGTCTGTCCGTATTCTCTACCATCTTGCATACATTTTTCACAAGGACTGTAACCCTCTGTCTGACTTTCTCCAACCATATGAATCGACAAATGAATATGGCTGCACATAGGATCTACATGATAAACATGTCCATGTTCAGCAACATATACTAATGATTGCTGTTCCATCGAAAACGATATGTTGTCTTTCAATGGTTTTCCTCCTGTCCATGCTTTCGTATAGACCTGATTAGATAATCGTATTACAGGGATCGGTATCATACCTTCTATAATTTTAACTTTATAATTTACTTTTAACAAAATGCCTTCCTGCCCATCCATAAGCTGACTTTCTGAAAAATCAAAGCCATAGACATCGTCAACACCTCCGCCGGAAAACTCACTCGTTTGAAATAACTGTCCCCATGCATATAATCCGCCTATACTTTGCACCTGACTCAAATCTTCTCCTGCTGCAATGCTTAATTCCATTGCTGTATTACCTAACTCTTTCTGAACTGTTTCATGTACATGAACGATCGATGACCATGACACAAATGCAATCCATACAAAAAACACCATAGGAATAACCAAAGCTGCTTCTACGGTCATACTCCCTTGAAGAGAATGACGACAGAATGCTTTTTTGAACATGTGTGAAACCGTTTTTTTAATATAACCTTTATCGACATCTATTTTTTTCCATTTATGCAAAGCAGGTATCGCCTTCCAAATATCGTAATTCATCCAAAAAAGCATTCCGTCCTCACCCCCTGATTCAATAAGATAAAGCCGTCTGAAATCTGTAAAAACCAAACCGCTCCAACTCGCATCCAAAAACCGCCTGGATACCATATACACAATTCTTCATTTGAAATCCTTCATATTCCGGAATTTGTCGAATATTCTTTTCCATCAAATGGGTCATTCGTCGATATTTTGTATCCTTTTCTGTAAATGCAAGAAGAATTTGAAGATAGGTTTCATAGTCCATACCATCTTGACTTTGATTCCCATCGAGCATATTTTCATGAAGGCTAAAAAGAGTATTCCAATCCAGGTACCATGTTTCATCATTTTTAACCAAAGGAATTTTCCCGCCATTTAACAGTGTTCGACAATCCGCCAAGGCTTCCGCGAATGCCCATGACAATTTTAATACAAAGGCAACAACCTCTGTAAAATGGGGTAACATTAAAGCAGTCGATAAGGCTGTTGCTGTTGCCATGACCTGGCTCTCCTTTTGAGGCGATGCCAATAGATATGAAAGATTAAAAATGCATCGAATAGCTAATAATTTCCATAATACAGTTTTTAAATTTTCACTATCCGCTTCGTGTCCTCCTACTATATATTCCATTTCATACTGAAGCGCAGTCTGCAAATTTTCCTTCAGTTCTTTGCTCTGAACTGCATTACCAAATTTATCTTTTATATAATTCTGAACCGCAAAATCCTCCTCCAACATACGAACATATCGTTTCGGCTCTAATATAGAATTCCAATTCAAAAACAAATTTTTGATACTCGAGTCGTCCTTCAAATTAATCGAGATTCCCACAGATTCCGAATCTTGAGGATAAGACACATCGTTCATTTGAATGTTCTTTTCTGAAACGTGAAAGTCTTTCGGACATGCTGCTTTTAAAATCCCCTGATTCCAGATCATCATAATCAAATCTCTTGGATCTCTAACTTCCTGAATTGTTTCATTCGTTTCATCTTGTGCATTTTCCACATTTTCGACCTTTGTATTTTCCGCAACTTGTTTTTTGTATGTAAATTCTTCCTGTGCCAAATCTTTTTGAGATTTCCATTGTTCAACAATATAATCAAGACCTTCTATCTGAATACTTTCCTGTGAAACAAGCCGAATCTCTCGCACAAAAAAATCCCAATTACTATCGATAAAATACGTAAAAACAGGCTGCTCTGCAAGCATACATCCCTTTATCTGGTTTTTTATCATTGAACTTTTCAAATTACTGTCGAACACTTTAACCAACTCTTTTTCGATCAAATCCTGTGCAAATATTTTCTTACCGTATCCACCATCTACTGTAAGTATTCCGTAATATTCTTTTAACGGCTTTTGATACGAAGCAAGAAAACTATCTGCACTTAAATGAGCTGCCTGCATAGCATCCGATTGAATGGCATAAAACAAGGCACTTCGATACTGTGCTGCCAGTAAACTGGCAATAAGCATAAATACCAACAGAATAAATACTGTAATCTGCCCCTTGCATTTAAGCGTATTTTTTTGTATTTTCACGACAGCATTTATATCCCTGAGCTTTGGCTAATGATTCGGCTAAAAATATCATTGACCAATGTCGTTAATTGAGATTTAAAGATTAAAACTAATCCAATGAGAACCACTAAAATCAATATTATTTCGACAACACCTACACCATCTTCATCTCTTAAAAATTTTTTCAACCAATTCATGTGTTTCCTCCTATCCAATACTCACTGACAAAAATGCCGGAATCATTAACACCGCAAACACAACAGACATCAAAAGAATCATTGGAAACAGTAATTTTGTTCCAGCTTCTTCCGCTCTTTTTCTGCTGTTTTCACGCCACAGAATTTCAGCCTCTCTAACCTCCTGCATAAGAAGTTGATTCATCCCTTTTGCCCCTCTTTTTACATGTTGTACAAGCAACGCAGACAAGCGTATATAGTTTTGATTTCCACATCGATTGCCAAAATTTTCATAAGCTTTGATTTCGGCTATTCCATAATTCATTTCTCTTAATGTCGTTTCCATTTCTTCGTATCCCCATCGTATTTTTCCTGTAAGGTTTTTTTCTCTTTCGTACTCTTCCGTCAATTTTTCCCAGGCGTTTTTTATTGTCATGCCAGCGCCAACAAGTAAAACCATTCGATAAACAATGTCCGGATAATCCAATCCTAATGCCTTGTCGCGATCTTTAAGCTGCTGCATTTTTCTTTCTTCTTTTGTAAAATAAAGGAGCACAACAATCATATTGCCGAAAAGAAATATTTTCGGCCACAGAGTCGGTCGCTTCACATACCATTGTATTTGTTCTCCCAGAAAATTTTCCGGGAGAATAATTTCTTCTTCCGTTCGATTTGTATCTTCCAACCTTTTTAATTGTGATACTATTTCATTTTCTATATTTTTTTCTTCTGCAGATTCTGATGTTTCCAAATATATTTCATATGTATAAACTCTCTCCTCTTTTCCATAACTTACAAAAGCGCATACTTCTATGGAATTTGGCTTCTCTAAAATTGTATCTTCTATCACTGTTCCATCAGGTCTGATCCATGTATTATTTTCAACTTCCCAACGTACCGTCAACCCCAATTCTTCAATATATGTTGGAAAGTACAAATTCTTTGTTATATGACTCGATGATGTATTCTCTCCTAACCATACAGAATCCAGCCACTCTTTTCCTCTTTTAAAAACATCTTCCAATTCTTCTTCTGTATATACTCTTTCCTGTACCTGAATATTCACAGGAAAACTGCCCTCTTTTGTCCTTGCTTCCAATTGAATTTCTGTAGCCCCCATTCCCGGAGGATTTCTTGCAAGAACGATGATTTCCTCTTGAGTTTGGATATATTCTTTGAACCATAAAATCCCTGTAACCAAACTGACAATCATAAATCCTGTTCCGAACCATTTTTTTACTTTCCCAATAGAATCCCTCAATTCTTAATCCAATTTCAAAATATGTATCCCCAAAAGAACAGCTGCAATATATACCATGAAACACACACTCATACATACTCTTCCTATGAGATTATCATATAAGACACTCATGAACTCTGGCGAAAAAATGCGCATATAAACAATAATCCCCATCGGAATACAACACATAAAAACAAATTCTCCACGTTTTGCTCCGATTATTCCTTCGATTTCATGACTGATTTCTATTCGTCTTTGAATTTTTCCAACACTGTCCCTCACAAGCTGAACCATATTACCGCCTTGACGTTTACCAATGGAAATAATCTGTGAGAAATTTTGCATATCTTCGCTTTCGCATCGCACAGCCATCTCTTCGAGACATTGCGTAACCGGCACATTATGTTCCATCTTTTGGCAGGCTATACATAATTCTTCAACTATACGTGCATCCATTTTAAGACTATGTTCCATGTCAGCAAGCGCTCGACGTACACTTTCTTCCAGAGTTGCACCAGCTGCCAATGAACTATAGATTGATATCATGACATCTTTAAATTCCAATCGAAGTTTCTTTCGATTTATGTTGACTTTGTGCTGATAAACAATTTTATAGCAAAACCAATAAGATATCAGACCTAAGATCCCTATTTGCGGAGCATCATAGAACAGCCAGCCAAATCCTGAACAAAGAAAACACCACAGCATTAGACATTCTATGTGTTCTCTTCCTGTAAAACGATAATTTCCATCAACAGTTAATTTCACATCTCATCTCCTAACTTTATTGCTGCCGCACTGAGTTTTTTTCTGTGAATCAAACGATTTCCCGAAGCCACAAGATTCCCTGACACACGCGCTGTTTCACCCATATATTCAATTTCTTCACGTATCATATTATTTTCAACATTCTCTTTAAAGACAAACAGCGGATTCAGTTTGATTTCTCCATCCTCAAAGCCGACAACTTCCGTAATTTCAGTCACTCTTCGACTTTTATCTCTCAGTTTTTCCAACTGAATCACTATATCGATCGCCGATGCGATCTGCTTACGTACAGCAATTAACGGAATCTCCGTTCCCATCAAAATCATCGTTTCCAAACGGGACAGCATTTCTTCAGCGGAACCTGCATGACCTGTCGAAATAGAACCATCATGACCACTGGACATAGCCTGAATCATATCCACACTCTCTACACCTCGAACCTCTCCAACGATAATTCGATCCGGTCGCATTCGCATGGCAGATTTGATCAGATCACGGATTGAAACTTGATGTTCTCCGTCAACAGTTGCATTTCTTGCTTCTAATTTGACCAGGTTATGGATATTATGAATCTGTAATTCGGCTGAATCTTCAATTGTAATCACTCTCTCGCTCATTGGAACGTACTGCATCAGAGCATTTAACATAGTCGTTTTTCCTGTACTTGTTCCTCCCGAAATAAATATATTATATTTTGCTTTCACCAGTTTTTTTAAATAATCCGCTGCCTCCTGAGTGATGGTCCCTTCTCGGATCAAACCATCCATATCCATCGGTTTTTCAGGAAATTTTCGGATTGTAAGTATTGGACCATTTAATGCAATCGGTTTTAAAACGACATTAACACGTGAGCCATCCGAAAGTCTTGCATCCACTATTGGTGATGCCTCATTCACCTGACGATTGGCACCGGCCACAATCTGTTGAATGACATCCTCTAACTTTTCATTCGAATCAAAAGACTTCTCCCATCGATACATATATCCGTTTCGTTCGTAGAAAATATCTCCGGCACCATTTACCATGATTTCTGAAATTTCCTTATCATCCACAAGTTCTTGGAGCAAATCCAGACGACGAACTGAATTAAATAATTCCTGTTTCATCATAAGTTTTCGATAACCACTTAAATAAATACTTTTACTTGCAGAAACTATCAAATCATCAATCTGATTCATAATTTCTTCATCCGACCACTCTCCGCCCATTTCCAGTATTTTCATCAATTCATTCTGTAATGTTCTCTTTAATAATTGATAATTATCTTTTACGTTCATTGATGCTCCTTTTCTTTATTGTTCAATAAATTTTTTTGTAAGATCCTGTATTTCCATATAACTTGTCATCTTTTCGAACTTCTTTTTTCTCAAATCACCGTAGCCGTCCTTCCCCCAATCTACATATACTGAATCACACCATAAAAATAATTCCAAATATTCCGGTATACGATCAAAAACTAAAATGACCGTCTGATAACGACTCTTTTGCAATCCCTCCTTAAAAAAATTCTGCCAATCATTCAGCGTAATACCTCTCTGATCATAAATTGTTCGAAATCCGTGTAAATAATTTAATTTATCTTCCTTAAATGCCCAGTCGCTTAATCTGATTTTGTCTTTTATCTGTTGTGAATAATAATAAAACCACTCTCCAATACTATTTCCATTCGATTGCCCTTCCAAAAATGTTGAATACTCTACAAAGGTTACGATGAGCACTTCTCCATTTTCACAATAACTTTTACCAAGATTTTGAGCTATTTTTTCTGCTCCGGGTCCATCGGATGGACCATAAACCCCGATCACCTCCGTTCTTAACAAAATATCTTCTGCCAGTATTTGCAGCAAATCTTCATATATCAAATCCGCAGCCTGATATTTATGAATCACCGGCCAAATCCCAGGATTTTTTTCATCATCATCCAGAAAAATCACTTGTGTTCCTATAATATCCGGCAATCGATCTGCTTCTTTTTTACGACACCACGATTCAAGGGCTCTTCCGGATAGCAGCAACACATCTGGCCGTTCTCTCAAACACCACTCGAGTTCTGTGTATGTCTTAATCTTCCAGAAAATTTCAGGTTTGCGATTTAAATAGGCAGCCAGTTTCTTTAGATAAACGGGTTCCACATCACATATGCACAATTGTTTTTTCATTGCACATCCTCCTTATTTTATTTCGACGGCAATCTATATTCACTTTTTAAACTTTTTACATGGAAATTTTTTACAGAATTGATTTGATAAGCCCATTATAGGCAACTAGTATATATTTGTAAAGCCTTCGAAACTCACAATGTTTCGAAGGCTTTTGACAGTTTTTACCAAATTTTTTTAAGTTTTCCACTATTTTGACACATTTTTTTGTTTAATTTTGTCTAATAACCAAGAACAATTATAGTTTTTGTCAACCGAAAAACTGCCATAATCCAATGCCATATAACGCAGCTACTCCAGGAAATCCAAGTAAAGCAACAACCGCAAAATTAAACAGATTGACTCCTACCGGAATTATACATCCAAAACCAGATAAAATTGAATTCACTAATCCAATCATAACCATACCTGTACCGCCTCTCCATATCACATCGATCACCCATCTTCCGTGATCCAAAATCAAACTGCCTATAAAAAAACAAGAGCTTATAATGATCATGGTAATCAGCAGCTGGTTTTCCATTGAACCACTCCTCTGATATCATCATTTCATTCTATGCTCTTGTTTTTTTACTATGTATTTAATTCTTAATAAATTATGTTGATTTCTACAGACAACAATGTTTAATCAAAATCTTCAGAAATCAATGTGAACATACTTGCTTCTGTATAAGCATTATCGAGTACAGTCATAAAAAGATTTTTCATATTGCGCTTTTCGAGATTTGCAATCGCTGTATCAATAACTGCCATAACTTCTTCATAGTTCACATCTTCTCCGCAAGCCATACGTTCTTCAAAGATAGCTTTTAAAACAATACTGCGAACCTCGTCCGAAACATCATAGCCACGACGTTTTGCATAAGATTCTGCAAGTTTAACTAATTCGCTCGCATCATATTTTGAAATATTGATTACATTAAGGAACTTTGAACGTAATTTCGGATACTTCTTCCAGAGATTAAGAAAATCCGTTTCAGAATCTTCCAAGACGATTGCAACATTCTGACCATCACGATTCACATAATCAGAAACGATTGCAACCGATGCTTCCGACAAAGCACCTGCACCACTGATAATCAAACATCCGCCTGCAATCTTATCAAACACAGCGGAGAAATCCATACTGTTTAATTCTTCAGCCTTTGCGCGAACCATTTTTGTTTTATCGCATACACCATAAGTATTTAATGCCTTTGCAATACCAATAGCAATCTGTGATTTCATGCTTTCATCTGTTCCAGAAACCACAAAATTAATATCGTATGGCGCTAAAATATCTTCTTTTTCTAACAATGAAGATTCAAGTTTTGTAAATGTTTCCGCTAACTGTTTCTTAACATCACGAATGTCGACAGCTGTAGCAAAAATGTCCATAACAGTATCCGGAACAGGAATGTCTTCTGTGACAACCTCATCTTCGTCTTCTGCATATACTTTTTTCACTTCTTCTGCAACGTTAACGGATTCTTCTTCCACTTTGATTTCAGTTTCAGCAATCGCTTCTTCGGATTCTGTTGTTTCCTCAAATTCAGCTGCATCTTCTTCTGTTTCCGTCATTTCCTCAAATTCGACAGTAGTTTCTTCCGGATTCGATAACGCTTCGGATTCTGTTGTTTCAATTTCTTCTTCACCGTCATCATCATCATCCAATGTCACCAATTCCACTGGTTCTAATTCAAAATCAAGTTCATTCTGGAACATATTAATCATAGTATGATCCATATCACTTGAAATCACTTCATCTGCTTCATCATCAAAATCATCAATTTCTAAAACAGGAACTGCTTCCGGCTGAACCATACGCATACGGCTTTCTATATCTTCTCTAGCTACTGGGATAATTGAACTATGATTGGATTCAATCTTTTTCTGAAGTCTGGCAATAAAGTCTTCATCATCATCTTCTTCATCATCAAAATTTGCTCCTGATAAAATTGAAGCAGCTTTCGCAGCAATCTGATCCAAAGATTCAACCTGAATTTCTTCGGTTTCTGCAAGTTCTAAAACATCTTCAGTTTCTAAGATTGCTTCAGTTTCTGTAATTTCTTCAGTGACATCTTCTTCAATCGAATCAATCATCGGTTCTTCTTCATCTGCCAGTTTTTCCGGTTGAATTGCCGGTTCTTCTGAAACAATGATATTTTCTGTCTTACCACCTTCTTCAAGATCATATACATCCGAATATTCATCATCAGACATATAGGCATCCACATTCAATGGCACATTAAAATCACTGCGTTCAAGTAATCCTTCAGAGTCAAACATATATGTTGCTCCAACAGTCTGATGCATGGCATTCGCCTCAGCTGCAGCAGCCATTTTTGCCTGTACTTCTTCTTTTAATGCATTAGCAAGATCTACATACTCGCCAGTTCCAAACCATAAAGCAATTTCATCACATTCACGAATACACTTCTTTTCTTCACCAGCCTCAGCATATAACTTTGCAAGCTCATATGCCCATTCTTCAATATACTCATAGTCTTTCAACTGCTCCAATGTATGAATCAATACAGAAGAACGTTCACCCTTTCCTTTATCCAAGCGATATCGAAGAATATAACGATGTAAATCTCGGGATGCAACGGATATGAACTCTTTATAATAATATTCCGCATCGGAATAACTTCCCTTATCAATATACAAGCTTGTCAACATATCAAGTGCGCGACGTCCCTTTGGCATCTTTTCATAAGCCTTTAAAAGAACTTTTTCTGCCAGCTCGTTCTCACCTTCATGCAAAAATATCTCGCCGAGCAAACATAACGAAGATACATTCTTTATCTTATTCAATTCTAACTTCTGTGCAAGTGTCGCTGCTGTTTCATAATCCTGCTCATAAGTACAGTTTTTGATTTCTTTCATCAAATCTGTTTCATTATATTTTTCCAAGGTTTCATCTCCTTACAAATCTAGATAATATTAACCATACTAATTCTAACATACTTAATTTTGCTTGACAACACCCAGAGTTACAAGGCTTTTTCCATGGTTTTAAAGATTTTTGCGCACTAAAAAAGCAGCCGCCCCATCTTTTTCTTAAGATACGAACGACTGCTTAACAACAAACTGGTTCAATCATACTTTTTTTCCTTTCTTATTATACTTCGATATATACTTCATATCGATTATAATATATTTATTTCAATATTTAGTTTTTATAAATAATAATTCATCTAACTTCTATATCTATATTTCGGAGTTCTTATCTTTAACAATCAATTCTTTGCTTGTTCTACTTATGTACTTCAATAACTATTCATATATTGTTCTTACAATAACTCAATGACTACTTTAACTGATGAACCTCTTCCAGTATTCTCCGAACCTTCTTATCATATACTGATCTGTATCTGGACTATCAAACATATTAAATCAATTTCTGTAATTAGTATCTTATAAGCTTTTCAGCAATCCACAAATATCACTTTTTGTTATCCACAAATCACTTACTTCTTAATATTTACTTTTTGCAAAGATTGTAATCATATGAATTATTGAGCGGTTACTGTTTCAATGGTCTCTCCTCCTTTACTTTTTATTGCTGTTCTTGTTATGTCTATATTATACGCATCGCCCATCATTTTGTCAATACATTTTTCATATATTTTT
>JAEIGA010003608.1_pt1 | contig 24167 bp, 26 predicted proteins | sample 9270691 | NCBI WGS metagenome assembly JAEIGA01 (sample SAMN17057246, study PRJNA624740) | gut metagenome | biome: biome; isolation source: fecal sample | host: Bos grunniens | place: China: Xizang | collected 2019 | reverse complement strand
CTGATGCAACACCGATTGTACGGCCTGTTACACCAAGTTCATCAAGGCACTCTGCCACGAGTCTGTGGATTATACCATGGGTACAGCCAGGGCAGTAATGCAATGGTGCATCTGTTAATGCATTTGGTTTTTCAAATACTGTTGCCATTATTTTGCACCTCCTATTTCATTTGCTTCTTTAATCTTATTGAGTACATCTTCTGTTGTAGGAATCATACCGCCGACTCTGTTGCAAAGAAGCACAGGTTTTTTACATCTTGTAGCAAGTTCAACATCCTCTATCATCTGTCCCATATTAAGCTCTACAGTTACAAATGCTTTTACCTTATCTGCAGCTGCATTAAGCACTTTTTTAGGGAACGGCCAGAGAGTAATTGGTCTTATCATACCTACTTTTATTCCCTGTTTTCTTGCTTCATCAATAGCATTCTGAGACACTCTGGCAGCAACACCGAAAGCAACTATACAGATTTCGGCATCATCCATCATATACTCATCATACATAACTTCGTTTTCTTCAATGAGAGCATATTTTTTATATCTCTCTATATTATAAACTTCAAGTTCTTCAGGTTTAATAAAGAGTGAGTTTACGATATTTGGTTCTCTCTTGCCCTCTGTACCAGTGAGTGCCCAAGGTTTATCGTATTTTTTTACTTCACCCATATCGAGTGAAACAGGTTCCATCATCTGTCCCATTGTACCATCTGCAAGAATCATTGTGGTCATTCTGTACTTATCGCCAAGGTCAAAACCTTTAAAAGTAAGGCTAACCATTTCCTGAACAGAGCTCGGTGCGAGAACAATCATATGGAAGTCGCCGTGACCAGCACTTCTTGTAGCGTGGAAGTAGTCTGACTGTGATGGCTGAATACCGCCAAGACCAGGGCCACCTCTTTGAACATTGATTACAAGAGCAGGAAGGTCGCATCCGGCAAGATATGAAAGGCCTTCACTCTTAAGTGCTATTCCAGGGCTGGAAGAAGATGTCATAACCCTCTTTCCGGTAGATGCAACACCGATAACCATATTTATAGCTGCGATTTCTGACTCAGCCTGAAGGAACACGCCGCCGTCAACCTTTGGCATTCTCTTTGCCATATATGCAGCAACCTCTGTCTGAGGTGTTATAGGATAACCGAAATAGTGGTGACAACCTGCCATGATAGCAGCTTCTGCCATTGCTTCATTACCCTTCATTAATACTTTTTCTGACATTTTGTTTGCCTCCTTTTTATTTCTCAACTGTGATTACACAATCAGGGCAGATTGTAGCACAAAATGCACAACCGATACATTTATCTTTTTCTTCTACGCCTGCAGGATGATATCCCTTTGCATTAAGCTCTGATTTGAGTTTAACTATTTTTTTAGGACAAGCTCCTACGCAAAGGCCGCAACCTTTACACATATTTTCATTAAAAATTACATTTGCCATAGTTTACCCCCTATTTCTGCCAGCTCTGTCTTACATAAAGTTCAAGCGGCATTATATTTTCTTTTTTATCACAAACGAAATCATACAATCTTTTGTCGACTGTGGTCATAACAATCGGCAATCCCGAAAGCGATGAAACCTCGTCGGCATAAGAAAACGAATTTTCAATATGCTTTACTTCTGTATCGGTACCAAGGTTTGAGTTGTTTATAATTCCTGTGAATTTAATACCGCAGGCATACTCAATCTCTCTCATTACCTCTATGCAGGAATAAGCATCTGATGTTAACGGTCTGTATTTATTAATGACAAAAAGCATTTCATAATCATTTTCTTTTAATATTTCAGGTGCATATCTTCCAAGTGCAAGAGCGCCTCTGTCATCTCCGCCGACATCTACAACGGAGAAAGAAGTTTTATCATCTGTTATGGCATAAGCATCTGCAGGAAGTGCAGGTGTGTCGACATTGGAATTTGCAAAGTCAGACGAAATAAGTCTTATACCTTTGGCCTGCATAACATCTTTGGAATCCTTGCTTCTGAAATACGGATTTACTATATCCAGATCGGCAACAGAAACTTTTTTTCCGTCGTCAGCAAGTTTTATGGCATAATTTACAGCAATATTGGTTTTGCCGCTGCCATAATGACCTGCAATAATGGTTACTCTTTTGCAGTTCATATTTTAAGAGTCCATCCGTGTTCATCGGCTACTTTGCCCCACTGAATACCTGTGAGCAAGTCGTAAAGTTCCTGAGTAACTGCGCCGATTTTGCCATCATTGATAACATACTCTTTGTCATTATAGAAGAGTTTACCTATAGGAGAAACAACTGCTGCTGTTCCGCATCCCCAGGCTTCTTCGAGTTTATTATTTTCCATTGCATCGATAAGTTCATCAATGCTTATGAGTCTTTCTGTTACTTTATATCCTTTATTCTTAAGAACTTCTATACAGGATTTTCTTGTGATACCAGGAAGAATTGAACCTGTGAGTTCAGGAGTAACGATTTCGCCGTCAATCTTGAACATTACATTCATTGCGCCAACTTCTTCGATATACTTTCTATGTACACCATCGAGCCAGAGAACCTGTGTGTAGCCTTTCTTTTCAGCATTTTCACCTGCTCTGTTTGCTGCAGCGTAGTTTCCGCCGCATTTTGCATAACCTGTGCCGCCGACAACAGCTCTTACATCGTCTTTTTCAATCATAATCTTTACAGGGTTGATGCCCTCTGCATAGTAGCTGCCGCTTGGAGAAAGAATAATCATAAAGCGTGCTTTTCTGATTGAGTGAACGCCAAGTGTTTCGTCATTTCCAAAAAGGAATGGTCTGATGTACAATGATTCGCCAAAGTTCTTTGGAACCCAAGCTTCATCGAGCTTAACAAGAGTTCTGATTGCTTCTACGAAAAAGTCTTCATCAATAAGAGGAAGTCTTAATCTTTCTGCAGATGAGTTCATTCTCTTTGCGTTTTCATAAGGACGGAAAAGCTGAACAGAACCATCAGCGCATCTATATGCTTTAAGACCCTCGAATATTTCTGCACCATAGTGGAAAACAGTTGCAGCAGGAGTGAGAGAAATGTTGCCGAAAGGAACTATTCTTGCGTCTTTCCAGCCCTCTCCTCTTTCGTAATCCATAATAAACATATGGTCTGTAAAGCTCTGCCCGAAACCGATTGCTTTTTCAGGAATTGGCTTTGGATTGGTTGTTTTTTCAATTCTGATATTCATAATATATACCTCCTAATAAGGTCCGGCAATATACCGTTGGCCTTTAATATACTTAATTTATATTTAAAAGTTCACAAGCGTTTTTATAGAAAATCTTTTCTGTTTCTTTGCTTGTAAGCTTCATTTTTTCGAAATATGAAAGTTCATCTTCCAAATTCCACATTGGATAATCTGTTCCAAAAACTATTCTGTCTGCTCCGTATATGCGGATAAGCTCTTTTGCCCTGTCACATCCAATCATTGGAATGGAGCTTGAGGTGTCAAGATAGCAATTATAATTTTTCAGATATTCCAGTGCCAGATCAAACACTGACCAACCGCCAAAATGAGCTGCAACAACAGTAAGTGACGGGAAATTGTCCAAAACATTTGCAAGTCTTCCGGGGTGTGAGTAATCGTATCTGTAATCACCGCAATGTATGAGAATGGGCATATTATACTGACAAAGATAGTCATACACAGGGAACATTTTCTCATCATCCATATTGAATTTTTGAGTATCGGGATGGATTTTTACTCCACAGAGATTTTTTTCGCGTATTCTGTCAAGTTCTTCAATTTTTTTATCATAATTTGCGTGCATTGTGCCAAAGCCATAAAACTCTTTATGTTTTTTGCACTCGGACTCAATGTAGTTATTTATAGTTTCAACATGAAGTTCATCTACGGCGACGGAATGAACAACATAGCCTTTTACATTATGCTTTTTTCCGATTTCCAGAAGATTTTCAGCAGTGCCCTGACCATTCATGTTGAGGTTATAAAACTCACCAACGCTTTTTACCGCTTTTTCGGATATTTTTTCGGGATATATATGTGTGTGAAAATCTATTATGTCAAACTTACTCATTATTTTTTACTGTCACCTTTCATAAAAAAACGACCTTGCTCCACAAAAGCAAAGTCCCTGATTGAATTATGTTATATATGCTTATCTGCGGGGTTCGCCTTTAAAGAAAATTTTAAAATAATTAATAATCATTACAAAACACATTAGCGCAACCAGAAAAACATTGTTTGCAAATATGACAAGGGAAATAATGACAGATATAAAAAAAAGTACTGCATATGCAGTACTACATACAGCATTTTCCTTTGAGTCTGCACATGAAGAAGAAACTGCAACTGTTGCTGCAGCTGATGATGAGTTATTTGAAAAATCAAATGAAAACATCTCTGTCACTCCTTCATAAATTCTATAAATATATTACCACCAATGGCGAGTTATGTCAACATTTACACAGATTTTTCTGCAAAATAGACATAAAAATTTTTGGCAATTTATTTTTTTTGACAAAATAAACAATGGAAGCTTATGAAAGGAGTGTTTTCCTTAGTTCTTCAACAGTTGAAACAATGATTTTTGCATTATGAGACACAAGAAATTCTTTTGTCTTAAAGCCCCAGTCAACACTTATGCAAGGAAGAGATGCGTTAAGGGCGGTTTCTATATCGACCTCGGAATCTCCGACATACACTGTAGACTCGTGCGCGGCACCGAGTTCTTTCATAACTTCAAGCACGGCAGAAGGGTCGGGTTTTGTCTTTATGCCCTCTTTTTCGCCAAGGGATATGTCGAGAAGACTTGGAAAGTATCTGTCACAGAGCTGACCTACGGCAAAGTCTGCCTTATTTGACACAACTGCGGTTTTTACCCCAAGGTCTTTAAGGTCCTTAAGCAAATCACATATTCCGTCATAAGGTGCAGTTTCATTGGTACAGTTATCTCTATAGTGAGTGATGAAATCATCAAACACTTTTTGAACCATATCGGCATCTGTATTTTTGGGTACGGCGCGTTCTACAAGCTTTCTTGCTCCGTTTCCGACAAATGAGCGTACCTCTTCCTTTGTTCGCAACGGGTATGAATTTTTATCAAGTGCAAAATTGATGCTTGAATACAAATCGTCCAGTGAATTTAAAATTGTTCCGTCCAAATCGAAGATAACTGTTTTGTAGCGCATTTTTATACCTCTGTGTAAATTTATTTGTTTTATTATATCATACATTTAAAAAGAGTGCAACAAAAAGAGCGAAAAACATTGACACAGGCATCTCTTTTATGATATTATATCAATTGTTGAAAATAAAAGTTATATATGCGGCTGTGGCGGAATTAAGCGACACCCCGTGAGTGCCTTTAGCACGAATGGTCTGGTGGAGCTTATGTCAAAACTTCCTAAGAGGCAAGTGCCATCTCTCGGCACGAAGGCGATTAGCTGAAGTTGATGGCTGGCAGACCAAAATAAGTTGGCAAGAAAATTTAATATATGCGGCTGTGGCGGAATTGGCAGACGCGCCGGATTTAGGTTCCGGTGTCTTCGACGTGGGGGTTCAAGTCCCTTCAGCCGCACCATCAAAAAAGCTCTTGAGAAAAAAGAAAAAATTCTCAAGAGCTTTTTGATATTTATCAGTCTGCCATACAAGCTACCATTACGGCTTTTTGTGCGTGGAGTCTGTTTTCTGCTTCGTCGAAGATAACAGACTGTGGTCCGTCTATAACCTCAGGTGCCACTTCATAGCCACGATATGCAGGGAGACAGTGGAGGAAAATTGCATCATCTTTGGCAAGTTTCATTCTGTCAGTTGAAACCTGATATCCGCCAAAAATCTTTATTCTTTCCTGTTTTTCTGCTTCCTGACCCATACTTACCCAAGTGTCTGTAACAACAACATCGGCATTTTTTACTGCTTCATCGGGGTCATTTGTAATAAGAACAGAGCTGCCTGTTTTTTTTGCATCAGCTATGGAGCGCTCTGTAACAAGAGCATCACATTCATAGCCGACAGGGGTTGCAACGGCGATGTCCATACCGATTTTTGAGCAACCATAAAGAAGTGAGTTGGAAATGTTATTTCCGTCACCGACATAGGCAAGTTTCAAGCCCTGAAGTTTTCCCTTGTGTTCATAGATGGTCTGAAAATCTGCAAGAATCTGGCATGGGTGAAGAAGGTCGGTAAGACCATTTATAATACTGATAGAACCATATTTTGCAAGGTCTTCTACATCCTGCTGAGCATAAGTTCTTATCATAATGCCATCTAAAAAGCGTGAAAGCACATTGGCGGTATCATAAATACTCTCGCCTCTGCCAAGCTGAATATCATTGCTTGACAAAAATAGTGCCTGACCGCCAAGCTGATACATACCAACTTCAAAAGAAACTCGGGTTCTGGTGGAAGATTTTGAAAAAATCATACCGAGTGATTTTCCCTTAAGGTGATGGTGTGTGATGCCTGATTTATTTTCTGATTTAAGTTTGATTGCAAGTTTTAAGATATCTTCTATCTCCTCTCTTTTGCAATCGTACAAGCTAAGCAAATGTTTCATATTTATATCTCCTTGCGATAGTTTATTTCTTCATAGATTATGAAGTCAATTATACAACCAAAAAAAGAAAAAATCAACAATTATTTTTTATGATATATTTAAATATTTTTAAAAATACGGCATAAAATAATATAGTAATCGATTACCAAAAATGAAAATCATATACAGGTGCGGCGAGGCAAATGTGTATATGGTTTTCAAGGGTCGTTGTCTGTCACTTTGGACAACGGCCTTTTTACATAAAAAGAGAATGCACGAAAAATCCGTGCATTCTCCATGGGGGAATTAAATTTTTGAAAAATCAGTTGGCAGAAGGAGCTTCTTCGCCAAGAACAAGTTTTATATTGATAAATTTATCCTGTCTGTAGATTTTAAGCGTAATGGTATCTCCTACCTTATGCTTATTTTTTATTTCATTAAGGTCATCTACAGTTTTAACCTTTGTATTATTACACTCGGTAATGATGTCGCCAATCTTTATACCCGCCATATGTGCAGGAGAGTCGGCTGTCATGCTTACAACATAGATACCGACCTTAAGATTATAAGCCTTTGCATCCTGTTCGGTAACGGCTCTGCCCGCAAGACCTATAACCGGTCTGCCCTTTACATAGCCATTGGAAATAAGGTCTTCGATAATAGGTTTTGCATCATCTATAGGTATGGAAAATCCAAGTCCCTCGTACTGAGAAGATGAGATTTTTGCAGTGTTTATACCTATTACCTCTCCATAAGTATTTACAAGTGCTCCGCCTGAATTTCCAGGGTTGATGGCAGCATCTGTCTGAATAAGGTTAAGGGTTTTATTATCAATAGTTACAGAACGATTGAGTCCGCTTATAATACCCTGAGTGGTGGTGCCTGCAAACTCCTGACCAAGCGGATTGCCAATGGCAATGGCGGTTTCGCCGACACGAAGGTCTGAGCTTACTCCAAGTTTTGCATAGGTAAGACCCTCCGCCTCAATTTTAAGGACTGCAAGGTCAGTTTTTGCATCGGTGCCGACAAGCTTTGCACTATGATTATCGCCAGTGTTTAAAATAACGACAATCTCAGTAGCACCCTCTATAACATGATTATTTGTAACAACATAACCATCAGCGCTGATTATAACACCAGAGCCGCTGCCCTGTTCTACTTCCTGTTGCTGCTCTGAACCGTATGGATAGCCATAGAGACCTGAATAAGGATTCTTATAGGTGGTTTTATTTATAACACCTACTACTGCAGGGCCTACCATATCAACAATTTCGGGTGTTGAATACACTCTTCTCTCTGAAGTGGTGAGAAGATTTTTTATGCCGTTTGTATCTTCCTTTCCGTCTGCCTGTTCAGACACATTTGACGAAAGGTTGTTTTTTAAATCATCCGACATTCCCGATGTGTTATTTGCAACAAGGGAATAGCCTGATGCAGTTATAACAACGGCAAGGAAAACTGACAACGCAACGGTGAACACTTTCTTTTTATTTGAAAAGTTGATTTTTTTCTTTTTTGGTGGTTTTTGCTCTTCGTAAGTAGAATAAAAACCCTGAGAATTATTTTGATTTGATGAATTATTCTGGAAATCATCATTATACCATTTGAATTCACTCATAACTAAAACCTCCTGTGCAGTTTATATTTATATAATAACACGCAACTATGAATAAGTTGTTAATAAAATGTAAAATTGATAAAAACTATTTTGATTTTTTTATTGAAAAAGTAAACGAGGTATACTCGCCTACAACGCTGTCTGCCCAGATTTTTTCATCATGATTTGAAATAATGCTTTTAACAATATAAAGACCGAGTCCAAAACCTGACGGATCAAGAGAACGGGAAGAATCTGTCTTATAAAATCTATCCCATATATAAGTAAGTTTATCTTTTTCTATTCCCTCGCCTGTGTTTTTAATTTCAACATAGGTTCTCTGCTGATAGGTCCATATTCTGAATGATATTTTGCCATTATCGGGAACAAATTTTACTGCATTATTTATCAAATTTATAAGCACCTGTGTAATGGCATTTTTATCTGCATTTACAAAGCATTTTTCATCGGGAATATTAAGCTCTATCTCGATGTTTTTTTCCTCAATCTGCAGTTCAAACTTAAAAAGAGTCTGACAGACAAGGTCGCAGATGTCAAAATCTGTCATGGTAAGCTCCATCTGACCGTTTTCTGCCTTGGTGAGAGCAAGAAGGTCTGTGACAAGCTTTGAAAGTCTTTTGCTCTCGGAAAGAACTATGCCAAGATATTTTTCTCTCTCGCTTTCGTCTATGGTTCCATCTAAAAGCCCCTGAGCAAAGCCAGATATAGTAGTCATTGGTGTGCGAAGCTCGTGCGATACATCGGAAACAAATCTTGACCGCATAGACTCTAAGTTACTGAGGCTTGTTGCCATGTTATTTATATTTGATGCAAGGGAGCCTATTTCGTCGTCTTCGCTATACTCAACCCTATTGGAAAAGTTTCCTTTTGCAAATTCCTTTACAACCTTACTCATATGATTGATTGGGTCTGTAATTCTTTTTGAAATAACAAAGAACAACAGCATTGTAATAAGCATTGCCACAACAAGAATTATGATAAGCTCTTTGAACATATCTTTATATGTACCCTTGATATCAGGTACAGGCTGACTGAGAAAGACTCCGCCGAATACAGCTCCCCTTTTTTTTAAAGGTGCGCCGACAGTTAGCATTGACTCGTTATCATATATTTTATCGAGTATGCCTACTCCGTTTATCTCCTTGCCGTTTATTACAGGAGAATAGAATTCCTGTGCAAGATTTTTTCCGAGAAATCGTCTTTTGCTAAGACCTGACACTGTTACGATTTTTCCATTTGTATCGAAAATTATAATTGATGCATCAAGGTTATAGGATATATTATCAATTACATTGCGATAAATAATATCCATATTTGTAGACGGATTGTCGTGAGCCATCTGGGAAATTTCATTTATTCTTGCAACATTATTCATAAGTATATCTGCTTTTTGAGCTATGGCACTTGTCTCAGCGTGCTTTGTAAAGACAAGACTCATAATGGCAAAAATCATTAAAATGACTAAAAGACTGCAGATAATTATACTTCTAAAAATACCTTTTCTCAAGCTATTTCACCTCAAACTTATAGCCAACTCTGCAAACTGTCTTTAACTCCCACAAATGTGAATAAGGTTCTATTTTTTCACGAAGTCTTTTAATATGAACATCTACGGTACGGCTATCGCCGAAAAATTCATAACCCCACACCTCATCGAGAAGCTGATCACGGGTGAAAACCTTATTGGGATGCGAGCAAAGGAAGAACAGAAGTTCCAGTTCCTTCGGCGGAATTTTAACAACTGTGCCGTCAAGCTTCAATTCAAATGTATCCATATTTATATTAAGTTTGGGAAAAGACACTTCATTTGTTGTTTCTGTCTTTGGTTCAAAGCGTCTGAGAACCGCCTTTATCCTTGCGACAAGTTCGTTTGGTTCAAATGGTTTTACCACATAGTCGTCTGCGCCAAGCTCCAGCCCCAGAACCTTATCCAGAGTTTCGCCCCGTGCAGTAAGCATTATGACCGGAAGATTGCTGGTTCTTCTTATCTCTTTTAAAACATCTATTCCATCTATGCCGGGAAGCATAATGTCAAGCACTATTGCGCTCAGTTTGTTTTCTCTGAAAGCTTTTAATGCGGTGTGTCCGTCGTTTGCAACGAGCACATCGTAGCCATCTTTTTTAAGATACAATCGCACAAGTTCGCAGATGTTTTTATCATCATCTACAACAAGTATTCTTCCGTTATCTGTCAACAGACTCACCCCCGTTTTTTTGCAAAAATTCATACTCTCGCTCTATTTCAATTGCCTTTATTACAACCATAGCAGTAATAGGTCCCAAAATAAGACCGAATATTCCCGCAATGGAAAATCCCACATACATAGCAGTAATGGTTATGATTGGAGCAAGACCTATCTGCGAGCTGACAACCTTTGGCTCACAAAGCTGACGAACCAAAAGTGCACACACATACAAAATAACAAGTCCTATGGCAAGAGGAAATTTTCCTGTAATAAGAGACACTATTGCCCAAGGTATAAGAACTGTGCCTGTGCCAAGAATGGGCACTGCATCGACAAGTGCGACGATTAATGCAATTATTGCAGGAGATTCGACAGAAAGGATAAGCATACCCACAAAAATTACACAGAACATTATGCACATCATAATAAGCTGTGCCCTGAAATATGCTCCGCATACCTCCAGGAGTTTATCCTTAATCATAACAAATTTCTTATATCTGTCTTCGGACATTATTTTTTTAATATATTCTTTTATATTTTCTCTGTCGCAGCTTAAAAAGAATGTTGAAAAAATAAGTGTTACTGTAAATATGAGAATCTGAGGAAGCATAGCAGCAATCTGTGTTGCAACATTCAAAGTAGCAGTTGTTGCAGGCGAAATAAGCTGGGTTATATTGTTTAAAAATCCTGCTTTGATATTTTCAGTAAAATTTTGCATAGGCTCGGGAAGTTTTATTATAAAATCATTGAGCACAGTTAGTTTTTCAGGAAATTCGTATATCTGATTTATAATTCCCGGAAGTCTTTGTGCAAAGGTCTGCAAAAAATACACTGCCTGATAAATAAGATTGAAAAGAATTAATCCAACAAGAAAAATTACAAACAAAATGGTAATTACACTTGCAGATTTTCTTGGCATGTGAATTTTTTTCTCAAGAAAATCAACCCATGGTTCAATAATGACAGAAATTATAAATCCTATAATTGCAGGGAGAAAAAATTTTACAAGACTTGGCAAAATCCACACAGCAAATATTACACCTACAAATATGTAGGCTATGACAATAAGTGTTTTTACCGGATCTTTGGGCAGTATTTTCATTTTTTATCCCTCCTGATTTTTTAGCTGAAAAGTCTGTCTATTAAAGTATGCCCCTCATTTACAACAATATTGCTCTTTGCGGCATTATTTTCGGTATAGGAGTCTATACCGCTGTTTTTTTCATTTGTACTGTCATATATTATAAATGGCACCGCATCTCTGGTATGAGTTCTGAGACAAAGTGGTGTTGGATGGTCGGGTAGAATGAGCATTTTATATTCTATGCCATCTTTTTCTAAAGTTTCTTTTATATATTTTACTACTTTTTCGTCTATGAGTTCTATAGACTTTACTTTATTTTCTACTTCGTGTCTGTGTCCGCACTCATCAGGTGCCTCCATATGTATATACACATAATCGCTGCCCGATTTAAGAGCATCTATGGCAGAGCGCGCTTTCCCGTCAAAATTGGTATGAACATTTCCAGTAGCGCCTTCTACATCTATAGACTCCATTCCTGCACATATAGCTATGCCTTTTATAAGGTCTACTGCAGAAATGACACTTCCTTTTTTGCCGAATTTATTGAAAAAGCTGTCTAAAAGAGGTTTTTTGCCCTCTCCCCATATCCAGATAGAGTTTGCTTTTTTAAGGCCTCTTTGTGCTCTCTTAACATTTACGGGGTGATTATTTAAAATATCATAGCTTTTTTTCATCATATCATAAATAAGCTCTGCTCCCTCACCTTTTGGCATATAGTCGCCAATTCTTCTTTCCAAGATATCGTGAGGAGGTGTGAGGGTAAAATCATAAGGACCTTTGTCCCATACAAGCGCGTGACGATAGCTTACACCGGGATAAAATTTGAATATGTCGTTACCAAATGCTTCTTCTATAGCCTCTATAAGTTCGCGGGCTTCTTCGGTAGATATTTCATCGGCACTATGGTCGGTGATGATTTTATCTTCATAGTTTTCTTCTTCCTCTGTAACATTTACAACATTACATCTGAAAACTATATCGGTATCTTTCATATCGACACCGATGCTTACAGCCTCAAGCGGACTTCTGCCCGAATAATATTTCTGCGGGTCATATCCCATAGCAGCAAGGTTTGCAACATCGCTTCCAGGTGAAAGATTTTCGGGAACATTTTTGACAAGTCCTACTTCACCATGAGCACACATATAATCAATAGTAGGTTTTTTTGCAACCTCAAGAGGAGTTTTGCCTCCCAATTCTTCAACAGGATAATCAGACATTCCGTCTCCTAAAATTACAATATATTTCATTTTAATACCCTCCGTAAAAAAATATAATATGTCACTTAATATTATGCACCAAGAGCAAATAAAAATCTACAGTAAATGTTAATTTTTTAAATTATTGTAATAATATGTATTGAAATAAGATTTTTTTTAATATATAATACAACTATCCAGTAATATTAAGGAGCTGATAATAATGATTTTAGTTACAGGCGGTGCAGGTTTTATAGGAAGTCACACCTGTGTGGAATTACTAGATAGCGGATATGACATAGTTGTAATAGACAATTTTTCAAATTCCAGTCCGGAATCTATAGAAAAAATCAAAGAAATTACAAAAAAGGATTTTAAATTCTACGAGGCAGACCTTTTGGACGAAGAAAAGGTTGACCTTATTTTTAAAGAAAACAAAATTGATTCTGTAATCCACTTTGCCGGATACAAGGCGGTTGGCGAATCTGTGGCAAAACCTATGGAATACTACCACAACAACATTGGTTCAACCCTGACTCTCACAAGAACAATGGCAAAATACGGATGCAAAAAAATTGTATTTTCTTCTTCTGCAACTGTTTACGGTGATCCTGCTTCAGTTCCAATCAGAGAGGATTTTCCGCTTCACACAACAAATCCTTACGGAAGCACAAAGCTGATGATAGAAAACATACTCACTGACATATACAACTCTGACAACGAGTGGAGCATTGCCCTGCTAAGATACTTTAACCCGATTGGTGCTCACAAAAGCGGTCTTATAGGCGAAAGACCAAACGGAATTCCAAACAATCTTGTACCATATATTGCACAGGTTGCAGTAGGCATAAGAGACCACCTGAGTGTATTCGGAGATGACTACAACACACCTGACGGAACAGGCGTAAGAGACTACATCCATGTGGTAGACCTTAGCATAGGCCATGTGAGAGCAGTAGAAAAAATATCCAAAGAAACAGGAGTCAAAATATATAATCTTGGCACAGGAAACGGATATTCTGTACTTGAGGTTCTGCATGCTTATGAAAAAGCATGTGGCAAGAAGCTCAAATACGAGATAGCTCCAAGAAGAAGCGGTGACATAGCCATGTGCTACGCTGACACAGAAAAGTCCAAAAAAGAACTTGGCTGGACTGCCGAGCGTGGAATTGACGAAATGTGCCTTGACTCATGGAATTTCACAAAAATGAATTTAGCAAAATAGTTAATGTGTAAAATTATTTTAGCACCGAAGAATTTAAAACTCAATGCATTTTTGCTAATGTTAATGATTTGTTTACAAATTTTTTAAAAAAAGCCGTTATTTCAAAATCTGAAATAACGGCTTTAATAATTTAAAACAATCCTATTTGCAAATTATTTAAAAGCGACAGAAAAAAGGAATTTGCAAGTTGTTCGTCCAAAAACGAAAGTGCCGGAACAAGTGACAAAAGTCCTATAACATAAATTACAACAACAGACCACACTGACCCAAGAAGTGCTCCAACGGCAATTCCAAGAAGTTTATCAACCTGATGAAGAAGCGGAAGTTTCATTATAAATTTTAAAATCTTAGGAACAAATCCAATTACAAGTTTTATAATAAGAACCAACGCGATAAATGCTACAACAGTGACCAGAACACCAAATATTTTGTCAGTTATAGCTCCTGCTGCCGCACTTACAGAATCGGTCTGCTGATACATAAAACCTTTTATAAAGGCTGGCATATTACTTGATTCTATAGCTTGTGTGCTCTGGGAAATGAGCTCTTTTTCCACATATTTTTGTATTGCATCTGAAACTCTTACGCCAAGGTCTGACGCCTTTACAAATGCTATAAAAGGTTTACAGAAAAAGGCTATTATAACAATTGATGTTACTGATGACAAAGAATTGAAAAGAGAAACAGCAAAGCCTTTTTTAAAGCAATTTATTATGCATACCGCAACAACTGCCAAAGCCAGAATATCTATAATCATATATTACCTCACCTTTACTATGTGTCCTGTATTGCCTGATATTACAAATGCTTTTTTTCCGCCGTCAAAGAGTACGGAATTTTTTATATCCTTTAAAACCTGCACACTGTTCTTTTTTCTGCATTTATCATTTAACACATCAAACACTCTCTCGCGGGCAACAAGGATTTCGTCATCATCGAAGCTTATGGAAAGAACTCTGCTCTCTGTTTCAAAATGTCCCACCTGTCTGCCGCGGGTGTTATAGGAATATATATCAGAACTGCTCATAGCGGAATCGTCTTTTGAAAAACAAAGCACTGTATTATTGCCGTCGCACACATCATAGGTGGTAAGTTTTCTTCCCTCATAATCAATGGTACGGACTTTCTTTCCGTTTGTTTTATAATATGTGGCGTTTTTATCTCCTATTACTACAAATCGTTTTTTGGAGACATAATCTATGCTCATAATAATATTTTCTTCTTCCTGCTGACCTGCATAGGGTTTTTCCTGCGCAAAGTCGAAAATCATTACTCCGTTTGTAAATTTATCGCCGCCAAATCCAATGGTAGATGCCGCCATATTTTTATTGTCCGGAGATATGGCAACACATGTAACATAGTTCTCTGCGCTATGCCATTTATATATAACATGTCCGTTATTATCGAAAACAACTATCTGATTTTTATAGCCCTCTTCTGACATAACAAGCGCAAAATATCCATTTTTATTTATACAAGAGGTCACTATTTTTCCATTACCTGTAACAGGAATTGTATCAGGGCCATTTACAAGAAGTGCATTTGGTGTGCCTGTGTATGAAACAAGTGCATATCTGTCGTTTGTCTTAATAACAGGTGAACCTGAAAAAGCACTTTTTTCCCACACAACATCATTTTTTGAGTTATGATAAGAAACTGTACCCTCGTTTGCTATAAGAACGCCTTTTTGAAATTTCTCATAGGCAAGACTGCCTGTGGAATTAATGGTAATCTCCTTGGCAGGCGATGCCTGTTCGAGACTCTGGCTGATATAATCTATAGTAAAATTTGCACCCTTTACCACGCCAAACACAACAAGCCCTGCAATAGCAAGGATTATGAGATATCCGATAATTTTGCCGTAGTTGATTTTCTTTTTGCTTTTTTCTTTTTTATGAGTTGTTGTTTTCTTTGAAATTGAAGGTGGTTTTACATCGGTTAATACATCTTTGGCATTATCGTTTTCCTGTTCTATAAAATCTTCTTCAGGTATAGTCTCTTCAGATTGAGAATTTGAAGTTTCGGATTTGTCTTCGGTGTTATTTTCTATATTGATTTCGTCGATTTCTTCTGTTACCTCCTGAAAAGAGTCCTGAAAATTTTCGTTTGTCTTATCTACTTCTTTACTTTTGGAATTTTCGTCAATAGATGTCCTGTTGTTTCTTGTAATTTTTTCCATAGAAATCCTCCTTTAATATACAACCTTATAAAGATACAGACCTTGTGGAGGTGCTGTAGGTCCTGCATTTTGTCTGTCGCAGGACAATATGATATCTTTGACTTTATCCGGTGAAAGTTTGCCTTCTCCTACGCTGACAAGAGTGCCTGTTATGATGCGGACCATATTATAGAGATAGCCGTCTGCGGTAATAAGAATTTCTACAAGGTTTTCGGACGGGTTGTTAATCTCAAGCGAAAAAACATTTCTTACGGTTGATGACACATCGGTACCGCTTGTCATAAATGAGCGAAAATCGTGCTCTCCTATGATGTGCTGTGCACCTTGTCTCATAGCCTCAACATCAAGCGGTTTTCCATAGAACCACTGATAATTGCGAAGGAACACATCTTCATTGGGATTTGTATTTATAAGATATCTGTAGGTTTTATACTTTGTATCAAATCTTGCATTGAAGCTTTCGGGAACTTCTTCACAAGAGAGAACCTTAATATCAGTTGTAATTTTATTGTTATTCATAACATAAGGAAGTTTATCTGCAGGGATGGGAAAATTTGTGTGAAAATTAAGGCAGTACATATATGCGTGTACTCCTGCATCTGTTCTGGAGCACCCCTGAACATGAACATCCTCGCCTGTTATATGAGACAGCATTTTTTCGATTTCACCCTGAACAGTTCTTGCAGTGGGCTGAATCTGAAAACCATGGAACAAAAATCCATCGTACTGTATAATCAGCTTTAAATTTCTCATATATTATCACCTTTAAACAATATTAAGAATGCATATAAGTGTTACAAAAATAAAAACAACAAACATTGCTTTATAATCTACACCGGTTATGCGAAGCTCTTTAAGTCTTGTGCGGCCCTCGCCGCCTCTGTAGCAACGACATTCCATAGCCATGGCAAGTTCATCGGCGCGTCTGAAAGAATTTATAAAAAGCGGAACAAGAACAGGCATAAGCGCCTTTGCCCTGTTTATTATATTGCCGCTTTCAAAATCTGCTCCCCTTGCTTTTTGCGCCTTTATGATTTTGTCGGTCTCTTCCAAAAGAGTGGGAATAAATCTTAAGGCAATAGTCATCATCATGGCAAGTTCATGCGACGGAAGACCTATTTTTGAAAAAGGCTTTAAAAGGCTTTCTATACCATCTGTAAGCATTATGGGTGAAGTGGTATATGTCAGCATAGATGTGCCCACAACGAGAAATACCAGTCGAAGTGACATTGTAACAGCCATTTTTATTCCCGTATAGGTAATCTTTAAAAAGCCGAATTTAACCCACACATCTCCTGTACCTGTCATAAAAATATTTATGGCAGCAGTAAAAATTATAAGAAAAAGAACGGGTTTAACGCCTTTTAAAACTGTCAGAAGTTTTATTTTTGAAAGTTTTATTAAACACAAGGTGGCAAGGAGCAAAAATGCATAGGAAAAAATGCTTTTTGCAAGAAACACTGCCACGATATATACAATTGACGAGACAATTTTTATTCTCGGGTCGAGCTTATGAACAAGCGACGGTGCCGGAATATACTGCCCGAGGGTTATATCACTAAGCATCTCTATTCTCCTTATACTTTATTATTGCTTGTTTTGCATCTTCTACAGTATATATATTATCGCCAAGGTCGATACCTTTCTTTTTAAGTCCATATACAACTCTTGTGATTTCGGGAACATCGAGTCCGATTTCCTTTAATTTTTCCACATTTGAAAAAACTTTTGAAACAGTATCGAACATAACAAGATTTCCATTATCCATAACCATAACCCTATCTGCCACGCGGGCAATATCTTCCATGCTGTGACTGACAAGAATTATGGTGATATTATTATCTTTATGAAGAGATGAAACAAGATTTAAAATGTTTTTTCTGCCAAGCGGGTCAAGACCTGATGTAGGTTCATCAAGTATAAGATACTTTGGCTCCATGGCAAGAACTCCTGCTATGGCAACACGCCTTTTTTCGCCGCCTGAAAGCTCAAACGGTGATTTATGGAGCACATGCTCACCAAGACCTACAAGTTTTATAACATTGCGGACAATTTTATCTGTTTCGTCCTGAGTTTTCCCTATATTTAATGGTCCAAAAGCAATATCCTTGTAAACAGTTTCCTCAAAAAGCTGATATTCGGGATACTGAAAAACAATGCCGACTTTTGAACGGATATCTTTCATTTTAACGCCTTTTTCTGTTATATCAATTCCGTCTACAACAACAGAACCCGAATGAGGTTTTATGAGTCCGTTAAGGTGCTGAATAAGTGTGGATTTTCCAGAACCGGTATGACCGATAAGTCCAACAAACTCGCCCTCATTTACAGAAAAAGAGACATCATTAATAGCGGTTCTTTCGAAAGGACCATTTTTTGAATATATATGAACAAGATTTTGTACTGTTATCGGCATAGTTTGTATATCTCCTCTATACATTCATCTACAGTGAGTATATTGCTTGTTACATCAAGCCCCGCCTTTTTAAGTTCCCAGGCAATCTCTGTGGACTGGGGAACATCGAGCCCTATTTCCTTTAAAAGTTCGACATTGGAAAAGACATCTCTGGGGGTGCTGTCCAAAATAATATTGCCGCCATCCATTACCACAACCCTGTTTGCAAGGACTGCCTCGTCCATATTGTGAGTAATAATAATGATGGTGATGCCAAGCTCTTTATTTAACTTAACAATAGTTTTCATAACCTCGCTTCTGCCGACAGGATCAAGCATGGCAGTAGGTTCATCGAGAACAATTGCCTTTGGCTGCATAGCTATGATTCCCGCTATGGCAATACGCTGTTTCTGTCCTCCCGAGAGAAGATGCGGCGCGTGATTTTTAAAAGGAAGCATATCCACTGCACCAAGAGCTTCGTCTACGCGAGAGCGTATTTCATCAGACGGGATGCCAAGGTTTTCTGCAGCAAATGCAACATCATCTTCTACAATAGTAGCTACAATCTGATTATCAGGATTTTGAAAAACCATGGCAACGCGGGAACGAATATCCCAAAGATGATTTTCATCCTTAGTGTCCATTCCATCAATCTCTACCTTGCCTGAATCAGGAAGCAAAATTGCATTAAGGTGCTTTGCAAGAGTGGATTTTCCCGAGCCGTTGTGCCCAAGAACTGCAACGAACTCTCCCTCGCCGACTTTAAAATTTATATTATCCAGAACTACTCCGAGTTCCTTATTTTCATTATTATACTTAAACGAGATGTTTTTGACATCAATCAACTTTGTAACCTCCAAAACTAAATATCAAACCATCTGGTAGTTGCTCCGCAAGGCAAAAACAAGCCTGATGACAAAATGGGGATACCGATTTCATCTGAAACTATATTTCCCTTAAATTTCTTTCCGACAGTAAGCTCCATAACATTGGCTACTACGGTGTGAGAAATGCCTGTAGTGTATGAATTGATTATAAAAAACAAAGGCTTATCGGAAAGAAGTGAAGCACATTTTATAACCAGGTTATACATTTCGTCTTCAAACTTCCAAATTTCTCCCTTTGGACCTCTGCCATAGGACGGAGGATCCATAATAATGCCGTCATATTTATGACCTCTGCGGTTTTCTCGTTCAACAAATTTTACGCAATCGTCTACAATGTATCTTATATATGCATCAGAAAGTCCGCTTGATACCGCATTATCCTTTGCCCAGCTGACCATACCTTTGGCAGCATCAACATGAACAACATCTGCACCTGCAGATGCAGCTGCAACTGTTGCTCCGCCTGTATAGGCAAAAAGATTTAGCACATTCATTTTTTCTTTTCTGGATTTAACCGCATCTGCGATAAAATCCCAGTTTACAGCCTGTTCGGGAAAAAGTCCTGTATGCTTAAAGCCTGTGGGACGGACATTGAACACAAGGTCCTTATAGCTGATATTCCACATATCGGGAATACTGGAAAAATATTCCCAATTGCCACCGCCAGAATTACTCCTGTGATAAAAAGCATCGGTATTATTCCATATATCTTTATCGCTTTCTTCCTGCCAGATTGCCTGCGGGTCGGGACGACGAAGAATAACATTTCCCCATTTTTCAATTTTTTCTCCATGTGCTGCATCTATAAGGCTATAGTCTTTCCAATCTGATGAATATAACATAATATATAATCCTTTCCGTATAAATCAGAAAGAGGAATTTCTCTTTTGAATTCTGATGTCACTGCCAAAAAAATAGTGAATGGAAAAATCACCAATAATTCTTGACGAAACTCTTTCGCTATATGTTTTAGCGATATCTTTTACTGTAAGGTTGGTGCTGATGAGAGTCTTTTTATTATTTAAAAGTCTGGAATTTATTACATCAAAGAGGACAGAACAGGTATATGATGTAACAAACTCTGTACCCAGATCATCAATAATGAGAAGGTCGCAATCATATATGGCATTATATGCTCCGTCATACTCTTCGCGGTCAATCTTAGAGAATTTATAATCTTCTAAAAACTGGAACATTTTATGGCTGGTCTGATATATAACACTATGCCCTTTTGACAAAAGTTCGTTTGCAATACAGTTTGCAAGAAATGTTTTTCCGAGTCCTGATGTGCCATTGAAGAAAAGATTTCCGCCGACGGTTTCAAAATTATCGCAAAATCTTCTGCATTCTGTAAGAATGGATTTCATATTGTCGCGGGGAGACACACCGAATTTATCTGACTTTTCGGCTGAATAATAGTCCAGTCTGAAATTACTGAATGTATCTTTTTGTATATCACATGAAAAATTGCCAACGCTTTTTGCATTATCAATCATATATTTTCTGAGCTTTTCGTGGTAGCAGGAGCAAAAACCGTCTTCTGTTCTTCCTGTGTCCTGACAATCAGGGCACTCATAAGGAAGCGGTGTATACTCGGGAAAATTTGCTCTTTTTAAAAGTTCTTTTCGCGCACAAAGAAGTTCGTCCCTTTTTTCGTTCATTATAACTATGGCTTCGTCGGGAGTTATGCCCTCTTTTATTACGCGGGTAGCGCATCTTAAAGCAATAAGAGAAATTTCGTTATCAATCTTTTTGATTTCAGGAACTGCCATATAAAGGCTCTCCATATAAGCGTTCTCATGGTCCTGTCTTATTTTATTCAATTTCTGATACTGTTTTTCAACATAGGAATTCATATTAACTTCGGACATAAAATCACCCCTTATTTTTCAGACATTCTCTTGCGCATTATTTCGCTTTCAATATCGTAGCCATCCATATTATAATCCCGAAAGGCGTTTTTCTTGGTTGGTTTTTCTGATGCGTCTGAGCGATAGTCGCCTGAAACATTATTTCTGATAACTGTATCCATATACCTGAATGCAACCTTGCCTGTATTCATAACAGTTATTTCATAAGCTTCTTTTATAAGTTCGTCGGAAACCTTAAGTTCGTTTACCCATGATTTTAAAAGTTTGAGTTCGGATTCTGTAAAATCTCTTCCTGAAATTTTGAGCATTGATTTATATTTTTTCTCGAACTCATTTTCTTTGTTTCTCTGGCGAATAAATGCAGATGCCTTTGCAACGGTATTTATATCATTATCGGACCAGGCAAGTCCGACTTTTTCGATATATCTCATATTATTTTTTCCAATGGAAATGCAATACTCCAAAAGAGAGAAAATTACTTCGGGCGGGAATTTTAAATAGTCGTAAAACATATATATTATGTTCATGTCGTTGGTGTTTAATGTTTTATTAAGAAGCTGTGCTGACAAGGTAAAGAGCTGTTTTATTTTTTCGTTTCCCTGCATGGCAGTAAGAAGATCGGAACGTGAATATGTAGCTGCGCCAGAATCTATGGAAGGATTTTCTGCATCATCATTTTTTGCATATTCTCCCCTGTCTGATCCTCTGGATTCAAACGAATCGTAAAGAACAATGTCATAATCATTTTTCTCGTTTTTTGAAAACTTTAACACGCCGACACTATCCCAGTATTTAAGGGCGCTTATAACATCGGACTGAATCATATTCAAAAGGCTTGCTATTTTTGAAACAGACATTTGTGAATCCGCATTTGCAAGTCGCAGGCAATACAAATAGACCTTTACAAAAGAGCCGTTTGCATCACACATAAACTTATCAACAAAATCGTTGCTGACAGTAAAATTATTGCTATATTTTGTAACATTTAAAACAGCCAAAATACCACCTCATATTTTCTCTTAATTCTGATTTATTGCACATTGATTAGAATTTTATATACATACGGAAATATTATAACACAGAATTTTAAAAAAGTTAAGGGGATTTTGAAAAAAAATAGTGATTTATGAAAAAAATTTGAAAGAGAAAAAACAATAAAACCGATTGATGTTAAGCATGCAAAAAGCCTTCCCCTTGGCAGGGGAAGGTGACAAAGCCATAGATTTTGACAGATGAAGTGTATTTGCAGAGAAATTATTAACACCTCACCGCCTACGGTGGAGCCTCTCTTAAAGGAGAAGACTTAATAATAATGTTTTTTATGCAGAAATGTTTTCTTTTAGTTTTTCCAGAATTTTCTTTTCTCTTCGGCAAATCTGCACCTGCGAAACATTTAAAACTCCTGCAATTTCTTTTTGGGTCTTTTCTTCAAAAAAGCGCATATACACAAAATCCCTCTCCTCTTTATCAAGCTTTGAAATTGCAATTTTAAGATTTAAAAATTCATCTGTTTTATCTCTGACTCCAAGGTCATCGCTGAGCACATCACAAAGGCAAGTGTCGCCATCTTGTGAAACGGGACTATCCAGACAAAAAACAGGTTTTGTCGACTCTGTTGCCATAAGAATAGTCTCTCGGCTTAAATTGAGCACAGAGCAAAGTTCGGAAACAGTGGGTTCTGAGCCAGTATCTTTTAACCTCTTTTCTCTGATATTAGATATTTTTAGTGAAATTTCTTTAAGATTTCTGCTAACCTTTATGAGACCATCATCTCTTAAAAATCTTTGGATTTCGCCCATTATGTAAGGTACTGCATAGGTTGAAAACTTTGTGCCGTAACTAAAATCAAATCTGTCAATTGCCTTTATAAAGCCAATACAACCAATCTGAAAAATATCTTCTACATCATAGCCTCTGTCAGAAAATCTTTTTGCAATGCTCCATATCAATCCTGAATTATTTTTCAAAAGAGCCTCTTTTGCAGTTTCACTGCCGCGCTTTGAGAGTCTTACTAAAGTCTGATTTTCCATAAGCACACCCTACAATCTATTTTTACCGATTTTTCTTTTCATAATCACCTTTGTACCTACACCGACGATGGATTCGACATCTACAGAATCCATAAAGGTTTCCATAACTGTAAAGCCCATTCCCGAGCGCTCCATATCAGGATTGGTTGTAAACATTGGCTCACGCGCCTTTTCGACATCTTCTATACCCTTGCCATAATCTTTTACAATTATGGTGACATCTTCGTCTGCGCAATAACATTCAAGATAAATACTGCCCTTTTTTTCGCTATAGCCATGGACAATGGAATTGGTCACCGCCTCGCTCACAGCAGTTCTTATATCAGACAATTCTTCAATTGTCGGATCAAGTGGCGACACAAAAGAAGCCACAATCATTCTGGCAAAGCTCTCGTTTTCTGATTTACTTATAAATTCTGCCTTTAGTTCATTTACATACTTAGCTTTTAACAAATTGTTCATTTTTTAGCACCTCATCCTATAAATTTTTTTGACATATATGTTTCGTCTTCGTACACATCTATTATTCTGGGAATTCCCGACATGGCAAGAATCTTATTTATGCTATGATTATTGCATATAATAGCCATATCTCCTCCGCAGCTTTTTACAAGCTTATATCTGCCGATTATAACTCCTATGCCTGAAGAGTCCATAAAATTAAGCCTGGAAAAGTCAAAAACAAGATTTTTTATTCGACCGCGTATGATGCGCGTATCTGTTTCGTTTCTGATTTTTTGTGCACTATGGTGGTCGAGTTCACCGCATATTGTGGCTACGAGACAATCTACGCCTTTTGTATAAAAAGAAACCTGCAAGAATATCAACTCCTCTCTGGAATTAATATTCTTGCAGGTTTTATATTTTTCCTTTGGCGGGAAATGGCTTAATTTGTAACAGAAGAAGAAACCATATCCACACAGTTTTTTCTGAGGTCTCCGACAAGGTACAAAGAACCGAAAACACACACTGCAGCGCCATTTGCATCAGAAGCGGCAAGAGAGAGTG
>JAEIGA010003607.1_pt1 | contig 24169 bp, 23 predicted proteins | sample 9270691 | NCBI WGS metagenome assembly JAEIGA01 (sample SAMN17057246, study PRJNA624740) | gut metagenome | biome: biome; isolation source: fecal sample | host: Bos grunniens | place: China: Xizang | collected 2019 | reverse complement strand
GATTCATCGTAAGTTATATAAATATATTCATCATCCAACTGATATGTTAAAGGTATTTGTTTATCCTGTTGTAAGATATATAACTGCTGTAATATAGATTTATATCGTTTATATCTACCATTTATAACCAATTGTATATTAGTATTTCTATTAGGTTTAAATGTAAAACCACATAAATCACTGTTTATTTGTATAAATCTATTAGCGTGTTGATTACCTTCTCCTATTATATATAACTTACTTAATCTCTTTTGTTGAAACTCCTCCTTACTGATTTTACCTTGACATCGCTGTAAAAAGTTCTTTTTACCACCGAAAATCATTGGTTTAGCAGATTTCTTTTCTAATAATTGTGTTGCATGTTTCACAGCACATTTTTTAAGATATGAACCGATTAAATCTATATTATTCAATAGTTTAAGTTGATGTTCAGTATCTTTTTCAGAAGTATCTTTAAATCTCAGATTATAAGCACAATGTAACACAGAAGAATATTGTTTTCTATATTCTTGAATGATATCCAAATTAGAGGATTCAGTACTATATTTTAACTTCAGTGTTATCATCGTTTTTTAGTGCTTTGGCAGCATTATTTAATTTTCTTCGATGTGAATATGATTTCATTGAATAATAATGAATAATAGAAAGTAAATCATCTGTTAATTCTTGTTCGTAAGTTCTATTCATTTCATCGGAAAGAACAATAATTGTTGTTCCGTATTTTTGAAATAACATTTGTAGTAAATCAAACCCGAAACGAACAAGTCTATCTTTATTTTCAATAATAACATATTTCACTTCATAGTTAGTAACCATTTTTAAAAGTTTAGTAAACCCTTTACGTTCTTCAAAACACATTCCACTTTTAATATCTTCAATTTGATGTTTAATTTGATAACCATTAGATAAAGCAAAATCATAGATTCTTTGTGTTTGTCTTTGTAAATCATCTTTTTGTTTAGATAATGATACTCTGGAATATGTTACATTATAACGTTCTTTATTTTTACCCAGAATAGAGTACACTTCTTCTGCATTATAGTCATAGTGATGACTATTGATTTTTACAGGATGTAATTTTCCTGATTTAACATAAGTTCCTAAGGTTTTATGTGTTATATTTAATATATTTAATACTTCTTTTGCTTTCATGTAACATCTATTTATATATAAATAGTCTCAACTTTAAAAAAGTTATAACAAATGTTATATTTTTTTATAACTTTTATTAAAAATGTTATTCATAGTTATTTTATTAAAATTATTATTGATTAGTTAAAGTTTTATAAAAAAACATCACTATTCTTAATTCTCAATATATTAACAATAAAAATGATAAAAATGTTACAAAAAAAAAGTGATTATCTTTTTTGATAACCACTTTATATTTTCGATATTTATTTCCTGTTACTATTATTATAATTAAACTAAATAATTAATAATTATTAATACTATCAATAATAACATTCTGTATAATATTACTTATTTCATCTTTTGTATTTTCATTAAATGCATCACCGTCTTTAATACCTACTTGATTAAATAATTCATTTATACCTTTTTGTATTTGATTTACTTCAGGTAGTTGTTTATATACATCACTCATTTTTTTTATTAAAAAATCATAAATAAAATTAACAGTCTTTTGAGTTAAAACCTTATATACATCATTACTATCTATTATTCCATTCTTTTCCGAAGAATTAAACATAGTCAAAAGTAGTCAAACCACTTTCTATACATTCACTACCTACTTTTTGTAGGTTTCTCCGAAACGATAATAATACTTCCTTAACCTTGTCACGTTTAAGTTTCTTCGGTTCATAAGTACCATTATCCAATTGTTTTAAGAGTTTATCTCTTAACACGGTTAAGACTACTCTATTCTTTATATTATTTGCAGCATTATAATCTGCATTAACTTCATATCCACATTCTATACAACTAAATGTCTCTTGATTCGGACGATTCTCATCCTCAATACATCCACATATAGAACACATTTTACTAGTATAACTACTATGTACTGTAGATACTGCTATATCAAATTTCCTTGATATATGCTCTACTTCATCTTTTAACGATGATAAACCAAGAAATTTAACCTTTCTATTATAATTAATGTCTTCATTTTCACTATCTTTAACATAACACTTACCAAAACCATTATCCAAATCTTCCATTACAATATGATTAATTCCTTGTTTCTGTAATTCTTTACACATATTAGAAATTAACTGTTGCTCTGATTTAACCATCTTCATCTTTAATGTATCTAACTTCCATTGTTTGCGTTTACCAATAGTATATAATTTGTTTTCTTTCAATTTATCAATCTCTATTGATAGTTTACAGAAATCAGTAACTAACTTTCTATCATAATCATAGGTAGTTTCATTAGATAAACTAAATAAGTTATGTTTACAATTAACATCTATACCAACTATGTTATTTCCTGCTTGTGGTATGTATCGTTCACTATCAGTACATAAATGTATATTGACTTGATGTTCTCTCTCATTAAATGTTAATGTATATTCATAATCAGGATTCTTCTTGTGATAATTTTTAATGTTACCATGCCAATCCTTATTGAACTTAACTGGTATATCAAATGACTTTCGACCTAATCCAGACAAACTAATATATGCATTGATAACAGAACCAAACTTTGAATTATAATCAATAATCTTCGTTTTTCTACATCTACCACTAAACGATAATGATTTAAACTCTATTGCTTTATCAGCATATATTGATATAACCCTATTACGTTTTTGTATAGCAAGATTCATTAATCTATCAAAACCAAATTTCTCAACACATCGTAGAATATTAGTATAGAAATCTTTTTTCTTATCATCACAAGTTTCTAATTGTTTAGTTATATATTCAATTGTACTATCGTTACCGTAACGAGCAAGATATGTTAAACAATTAGATAACGGTGTTTGTTTCTTATCTGTTATTACCTTTTTAAAATCCCCTTTTTTGTGTTTCTTTGTTGTTCGTTTATATAGTTCACAACCTAAATATGTTATATGTTCAAATCTCAAACGTTTCTGTATTACATCAAATTTGTTTTGGTAACAATCAAGTATTTGTGTATATAATTGAGCATCAAATGAACTTGGTACATAACCTTTGAAATGTTCTCTCATTTCTTTAAGAAAAGTAAATTTGCTATATTCCAAGAAATGTATGAGGTTTTGATTTACATATTCAGAAACAATATTTTTATGATTACGAATAAGCACAGCGAAGTCATATAACTCATTATATTTCAAACGAGTCATATTATGTGACTTAAATATTTTCGTGTACTTACTCTGTATTATCATTCTAAAAAAAAAAAGAGGAAAAATCATTCTATTACATGTGTGTAGAATCTGGTAATAGCAATGATTATCCTCTAAATATCTTATATTATTTTAATAACACGGATTCTACCTCGTGTTTCAAAACATTCTATATATAAATAGTCTCAAGTTTAAAAAAATACAACAAAATAGAAAAAAAAATATTACTTTTTTTGATGTATATTATTGTTTATGTTTGATTACTTTTGACTATATTTACATTCTACTGTCGATATCCCATTTATCTAAATAATTTTGATAATCTTTTATTATAGGACTATAGTAGTTATTTTTATTGAGCTTTGCTTCATTTAGATATAATTTAAGTGTATTAAACAGTAAATTCTTTATATCATTTTCGTTTAATTTTATTATCATACACATTTAATTTAAATACAATTATTATTTATTTATTTAAATTTTCAATAGAATTCAATAATATATTTAATATTTCATTTGATAATTGGTTTTCATTAATTGATGTTAATTTATCCCCATCATTAATATTTATATTATTGAATATTTGGTTTATACCTTTTGTTAATCTATTATTTTCAGGTAATTTTTTATAAACATTACCCATTGTATTTAATATCCATCTACAAATATTGTCTGCTAAAAAACGATGTTTATGTTCTGTGTCATTTAATTCCTGTTTAAAACGTTCATCTTTTTCATATAATGTTTGTATTATATACCATAAACAATATTCACTATCCACATTACTATTATTTACCATATATTCACATATGTCTATAAATTCGTAATTTTCATTATTAGAATAACTTGTATTATCACCTATTTGGACACCATTAACATCTTTTTCATTGCGGAAAAAATTCATACCTGACTTATTTCTAAACTTATTTGTCGATAATTTTACAAATATTGTATTAAAATTTTTCAAAGCATTATTTATATCTTCAGAATTAGATAAAATATTTAATAATTCTTTATTTTTATTCATATCATTTTGTAAAATACCTACGAATATACTAATACAATCTTCTGCCATATTTATATAATCTACGTCAGGTAAAACATTCATATCTTTATATTGTGTCACAAAAAAATGTTCTTTATACCAATTTTTATATACACTATTTTTAGTTGTGATTTTTTTATAAAGATTTTGTTCATCAACACTTAATTCTTCATACATATCCTCAGATATTATATGAATAAACCAAGGTTTTTGTCCATCTCTATATAGATATACTTCTTTACCATCTTTAGTTTCTATACGTGATACTTTTTCAAATATCAAATCTCCTAACAATAATTGATATTTTTTAGGTACACCATCTAAACCATATCGTTCTTCATCTTCATTTAAATTACTTCTTTTATTTTTAATACGCTCACCTCTTTGTTGTTTAACAAATTCATCTCTATTAGGGAATCTATCATATACATAAGAAACTGTATTTTTTTTAGGTGATGTTCTATTGAAGATTTGACGAATATTTATCTCATTACCACTTTTATCAAAAAATATTAAATTATCTAATTCATTTAATATTAATTTTCTTATTTGAGGTGCTCTATATTGTTGTTCTCTTGTTTTATTACCCTCAATTGCTCTATATAAGTTTCTTATTAATACACTCTCTTTTTTTGAATATATTCCTATATTATTATTTAAAAGTTTCAAAACATCAATAGGTTCAATATAACCATTTTTAATCCATTTTTCTAAATATTTTTCAAAATCTGATAAAAGAGAACCACCACCTTTATTTTCTCTTAAATATAAACTTACAGTATTTAATACAATATTTCGTATATCATTTTCGTTTAAATTAATAAATTTCTTCATGTTTAATTAAAAATACAACTATCATTTATTTTTATTATTAAATCTTCTTGAATAGGTAAAATTAATTCACCTTTAGGGAATAACATTCCTTCTGCAACAACATTTCCTGTAAAATTAATATGAAAATGTCCTATAAATGTACCTGCTTCATTAGTATCTCTTTTTTTCCAATCGTATTGAAGAAAATATTTTTCTTTACAAGAACTATTTTCATCATAAACAATATTAGCCTTTGCTTTTGCTATTTTTTTTATACCTGTTTCAATATTAGTCATAGTAAATGTAATAGAACTAGTGTTTTGTAATGATAAATAATACTTTAAAAAATTATTTTTTTCATTTTCAATAATACTGACACATAATTTAGGTAATTCTGAATCTTTATTTATTGTAAAAATTTGTGACATATTTATTTTTTATTCTATAATATATTTATTTATAAATAAATAGTATAAAAATGCAAATTGATAACGAAAAAGAACACTTATTTGACGTAGTTCGTAAAAAATTCGGTGCTCCTGTTAGGACTGTTGAATTAACAGATGAACAATTGTGTGCATGTTTGGAAATTGCAACACAAAATTATGCAGAAGCCGTACAATCTTTCATTATTGAATCTAAATGGTTATCATTTTATGGTAAAACAGGGTTACAATCAATGACTGTTAAAGATTGGGCATGGTCTTTATCAGTTCAAACATTTGATATGTCAAAAGATTATGCTTATTATTTTTCTAAAGAAGTTGGTTTACAACAACGTGGTCCTTGGGAATTAAAAAAAGATTTTTTTGAACTTGAACCAGGGAAACAAGTTTATGTTATACCTGCTAAAAGAGAAATTAATAAAGTTTTATACATAACAAACCCTACAACAGACCCTGCTTTATTTGCTAATTATGGAGGTATGGCAGTAGGTTTTGGTAATGGGGTTAATGGACAATTAGGTATGGCAAGTACACCTTTTGCTGGTATTGCAGGTTCTGGATTCGGTGGTTTATATGCTATGCCTTTATATGATGTAGCACTTATGTCTGCAGACATGAAGGAAAAAAATAAATTTTTCGGTTGTGATTTAGTATATAAAGTAACAGGTGGTCCTGATGGTACTCATTTAATACATCTTGAATCTGTACCTGGTGGTAAATTTGAAAAAATGGGGGGATTTGGTAGAAAACATCCATTATATGTTTGGTATACTTATTACGATACAACTCATGCAAGTGATGAAGATTGTGAAGATTTATTAACTAATGGTGGGTTATTAGGTGGAACAGGAGGAGATATATTACTTTCCCCAGACCAAATACCATTAGAATCAATGGATTATAAATTTTTAAATGAACGTGCTAAAACTATCATTAGAAAATTACTTATTGGTGAAGCAGCTGAAACATTAGGTTTAATACGTGGAAAATTCTCAGGTAATATTAATATGATTAACAGTAGTTTAGTAATGGATTATAATACATTATTAACTATTGGTAAAGAAGAAAAACAAGAAGCATTAAATAATTTAAGAGAATTTTTACAAAGACTTGACCCAATTAATCAAATGGAAAGACAAGCAAATTTAGTAGAAAATCTAATTAGAGTTAGAAAAGGTGTACCTTTAGGTTTTTATGTTAAATAAAATTAAATTTGAGATAAACAACTATATATTTACTAAAATGGGGGAACATTGATTGTTCCCCCATTATTTTCACACATATTTTAATATAATATCTCTTTGAGCAAACAATTGTTCTACCTCATCAATATTATCACCGAAATGTATAATAATACGTGGTTCAGGATATTCTTCAGCATCATCAAGATTTTCATAAGCTAATGCTATAATATTATCTCTACAATCTTGCATTGTAAAACAACAACAATTACGAGCAATATCAAGTTTTATATCACTTTTCAATTCTACTATATATTGATATTGTTCTTCATCAATATCCATTAATTTATCAGGTACATTACAAGCAGGGGATTCTCCCCATCCTTCAGCAAATGTTTCATCAGGATTATCAGATAAATAAAAATGATAAATATTATCACCATTAATATCATTACCTAAATATTTACAATATACTATATGTAATATATCCTCATCTACTTTTAAATCATTAATTGACATTTTTTATAATAATATTATTTATTGTTTATTATTTCGTTAATATCCTTCAGACTAAGTCTTCTACCTATTTCTATTTTAGAAGCACAAACTTTACTGTCATATTCATTATCTTCATCAATATCTCCACTGAGATACACCTCATGAATAACGATGTCTTTACCGATTTTACCACCATAATAATTAAATACATCTAATAGGTTAGTACAAGCATGAAAACCACATTCACACAATTTTATTTCACCTTCTATTTCAAAAGTCTTACCTTCTTCATATTGGAAGTCTATACAAGTCATATTAGATTTAAAGGCTTTATAAGCGATTAAACGTCCATTTTCAGTATATTTTTTTGGTAATGTCAATCCTATTTTATCAAACGCAGATTTTCCAATAAAAGTAACACTATCAGGGATAGTAATAGATTTTAAATTATGACACTTATAGAATGCCCCATCTCCAATAGAAGTAACACTATCAGGAATAGTAATAGATGTTAAACTAGTACATCTATAGAACGCATCATATCCAATAGAAGTTACTTTATAATCCTTTCCTTTATAATTAACAATTTCAGGTATTTGAACTTCGTTATCATTTCCTTGATATGTAGATAAACATATGTTTTCATTATCTATGAATTTAAATATAAAGTCTTGATAGTTATAATAATAAGGGTTATTTTCATCAATTATAACGTTCACTGTTTCTTTAAAAGAACGTCCATAAAATTCAGTACAATTTTTAGGTATTCTCACTTCTTTAAGTGGACTATTCAGGAATGCATTATTTCCAATAAAAGTTACACTATCAGGGATATTAATAGAAGTTAAACTTTTACACAAAGCGAACGCCCAAGTTCCAATTTCAGTAACACTATTAGGAATATTAACAGAAGTTAAACTAGTGCAATAAGCGAACGCACCTAGTCCAATAGAAGTAATACTATTACCAATAGTAACAGAAGTTAAACCACTACAATTAGAGAACGCCAAATTTCCAATAAAAGTAACGCTATTAGGAATAGTAATAGATGTTAAACTATTACAAAGACAGAATGCACTATCTTTAATAATAGTTACGCTATTAGGGATAGTAATAGATGTTAAACTATTACAACAAGATAACGCATAATATCCAATTTCAGTTACTTTATATTTTTCATTTTCATAATCTACATATTCAGGGATTATAACTTCAACAGGTTCACATTGATAATCTATAACTTTTGCAGTTTTGTTGTCTGTATCTAATTGATACTTAATGTTATTAACTATTATTTCCATATTATTTATTTTTTATATAAAAAATTTTTTTCTGTTTTCTTTAATAGTCTCTAGTGTTTCTTGACTGCTATTATCACGTGATATAGTATCTCTTTTCAATAATAACAATAATATTTGTTCGAAAGGTAAATTAATATTTTCAACAAAATAATTTAAATGTTTTATTATTTCTAAATTATTAATTTTATTTTCATGTTTTATTTTTTCAATATTATCCAATTCAGACATAATTTTTTTATTTTAATATATAATTTTCGTATTTAAAAATCAAACCAAATAAGACTTTATTATCATCAGCATATGATAAAGTAGAAGTACGTTTAATATCAATTAGTCTTACATTTTGGTATATTTCAGTCATTAACGTTTTACCATCAAACTCATCAATATATATAACATTTAATTTGGGATATTCAGTATGTTTTAAATTTTGAAACATTATTAATAATTGAGTTATTGATGGATACCCTTTACCTCTTGAATCGTCCTGTACAACAGAAATATTAATCTTAATAATATTATTATCAAATAATTCCACAGAATGAATTGAAGATATTTTTGTTAAACCATAATAACTAAACCTCTCAGGTAATTCAACCACAAAACAATCATTTTTTAAAAAAGATGTTTTAGTGTCTTTATGTACATGAGTGTTATAACATGTACATTCGTCATAATTTAAATTTTTATTATTTTCCATATTATTTCTTATTTATTTCTGATTTAATTAATTGATTAGAAAGATATTCTTTATAAAGAACCTTATCAAACATTTCTTGTGTCCATGTATCATTAAATAATTGATAAATAATCTCAACATCACGAGTTTGCGTTAAACGATACACTCTATCTTCAGCTTGTTTATTATCAGCAGATGAAAAACTAAAAGAATTAAAAATTAAAGTTTTAGCAATAGGTAATGATAAACCAACAGAAGCGGCAACAATTTGTCCAATAAATACTTTAACATTATCATCATTTAAGAAAGCGTCTTGTGCTTTATCTTTTTGTTTAGTAGACATTGACCCATTATAAGTGACACAATGTTTACCAAAATGGTTTTGTAAAATATCCATTTCTTCTTGAAAGCAAGTAATAATAACAACTTTTTCACCATTTTCAATATAATCATCTACCATATCAATAGTATTTTGAGTCATTTCTTTTGCTAAAAATTGTCTAACTAAACTACCTTCAATTAATTGTCTATATTGTTCATTTTCTTCTTGTTTTTCATCATCTTGAGAATTTTGATATTCTTCCCATAATTTATCATATTCATATTTTTGGGTTGGATTTAAATCATAATATTTTTTAATAATTTGTTTGCCAACCATTTCACCTGTTTCAGATGCTAAACGTCTAATATAAACGTCTTTAATTTTTTCTCTTAATTCATCTAAATGAGCAGGACCATCAAAAGTCCAATATTTACCACCATCTCTTTTATGATGTTCTTTTCCACCACAATATCTTTCTACATAATATTTATAATCTCTTGTTACATCAGCATCAATTAATTTTAATATATTATATAAATTCATAGGGTTATTAGTTAAAGGTGTACCTGTTAATAAAAAGATTGCTTTAGGTGAAGATTTTATTAAGAAATCTGATATTGCAGTATATCGAATTGAACCTTTATTTGATAATTTTTGTGCTTCATCAATAATAACACAATCATAATTTTGTAAAAATAAAGGAGAATTTTTTAAACTTTCTTGAATATCTTTTTTCTTTCTTGATTTTTGCATTTTTGGTGTTAATTTTCCTGTTTTTTTATCTTTTATCATAACAGGGACTTTTAACGTTTCAACAACACAACCATTAACATCTTTTACTTCTTCAATTTTATAAACAGGTTCCATTGGTACTTCATAAAAATTATCTATAATATCGTAATTAATAATAGTAAATTTTTTACCTGGATTCCAAGTACTTCCATTTATAATTTCAATATTTTCTTCATTTTCATATAAAACTAAGTCCTTTTTCCAATTAGTTTTAAGAGATGCTGTTGTTATTATTAAAATATTTTTATAACCACCACCTAAAGCTGCAATTATTGATGTTGTAGTATTATGAGTTACAATATAATCATTAGTTAAATAAGATTCATTAGGACTATTAACTTTGATACACATAGCATCACAAGTTTTTAAATATTTAATTGATTTAATAGTTTTATGAAACTCAAAGTTATTTTTAATTTTATCAAATAAATTTCTTTTATTTAACAAATTAAATGGACAAAATGGGAGTATAAATGATATTTTATAATCAACTTCACCTGAAACATAACAAATCCCACCTAAACTGTTAATTATTTCAACAAAATCATTAACTAATGTTTTGTTATTCGTTTGATAAGTTATAAAATTGTTTTCTAAATCAATCTCACCGTTAATATCCAAAATACCTTTAATTAAATCTTTTCTTTGTTCAATAGAACCGAATTTATAATCAGATGGTATATTTACCACATTACCTTTAGCAATAGCATTACCAAGTTTATAAACATCTAATAAATAATCTTTTTTAGTATAATCTACAGGTGAACAAACAGGGATTTGATATGTTTTATTTTGCCATAAATGTCCTTTTACAATATCATCTAACGATAATACATACCAATTTTTTTCATCAGGTTGTTTTACTATCCATAAATGCTCTAAACCTGCATTAGATACAGTTCCATCATTAAATTCAATTTCATAAATATCTTTATTTTGATGTGGGTAAACTTGAACTACTTGATATATATTACCATTACTACCAAACACTTCATCATTTACGGATAAATCACCAAAACGTTTATACCCATTAGGTGTTGGGATGATAGTATCAACATCTTGCATTTTACCTGTTCCCATACTATCTGCTAAAATTGCTTTTTTATTACCAACTAAAAATTTAGCACCAATTTTTTGATGTTCTTTTAATTTTCTACCTTTATTAGTTTCCATATTATCAAAATAATCAAAATCTATGAAGATAGAATCATAATCAATTGTATTTAATTTATCTAAAATATAACGTTTTTTTATATAAATTAAGACTTCTCCAGCAACTTTAGTTTTGATATAACAATGATAAGAACCACCCATTTCACCAATAATTTTTGTTATTCTAATTTGATTAGGGATTATAGTTAAATTAAATTCTTTACATAAAAATTCACCTAATTCAGTTGATATTTTAACATTTTTATTAACTTCTAAGGGTTCAAAGTCGTGATTATGTAAGATATATTGAGTAATAAAATCATTAAGAATTAACTTACCATTTTCATGTAATTTTTTAAAATAGTTAATTTGGTTATTTTTCCCATTGTAATTTTTTAATATTTCATAAGCGTCAGTAATTTTACTCATACAAAAAATAGTTTTATATTATATTATATTATATTATATTATATATAATATAAACAACAACAAACACCAAAATGTTACAAAAATATGTAAAAAAATATATTTATTTATATAATTTAGTTTAATAATGCCAAATAATTACAGAACACCGATAAATAGAAACAACATGTTTTATTCTGAAGATGACTTTCAATTAGAAATGGATATACTTGAAGGTTATTTTGAAGAAGATGTTAATCAAACAATTGTTTTATATAGAGTTGATAGAAGTAAAACTCAAATGAATGATATATATAACGAAAGTAAACAAGAAATTAGTTTTTTACCACCAATAGAAATACCTTGTTTATATGAAATACAAGACAATAAAATAGAAACTTATGATAAGAAAACTAATAGAGGTGTATTTGCTATACATGGAAATTTAAAAGTTTATATAACATTAAAAAGTTTTGAAAAATACGATTTTGATATTAAAAGAGGTGATTATATTGGTATAATGATTGAGGAGGGTAGAATGTATTATTGGTCAGTTGTTAATGATGGAAAAATAAACATATCTAATCAAATGCATATAGGTGCATATAAACCAGGATTTAGAGTTATAGATGCTGCTCCTGTGAATGATGAATTTAAAGGAATTTAAACTATGAAAAAGATACAATTAAAAAGAAAACAATTTGGTAATGGTCAAAGATTATTACATCAAGAAAATATATTAGAAAATTCTTTATTAATACCTTCACCTGTTGAATATGAAGATATTGATAATGCCTTTTGTTTATTTTTTGATAAAATGGTTGATTTAGTTGATGATAATGGAAAAAAGGTTCCAACTTTTAAAGTTTTAAGTAACCAAAGATTTACAGAATTTTCACAAACTTGGGAACATACTGATGAAGATGGTAATTTATTAACTGATTTTAAATTAATAAACAGAAATATAAACCCTAATTGGGGTAGTATTCATAATGGTATGGCTAATATACCAGGAAATAATAGATTTACAATAAAAATAAGAGATATAATTGATGATACTGGTGTTGAATGCTATGAAATAGCATCAATGTCTCAACCATTATCTGTAGATTTTGAATATACATTGACTTATATAAGTGATAAAATAGAAAAAATTAATAAATTTAATACACAAATATTAAATTTATTTCAATCAAAACAATGTTATATATACCCAAAAGGACATCCTATGCCAATGTTGTTAGATGCTATTAACGATGAAAGTAATTATAACATTGAAGATAGAAAATTTTATAGTCAACCTATCACTATAAAAGTTTTAGGTTATATAATACCAAAAGATGATATTAAAGTAGATATTAAACCTAAAAGAAAACACGTAAAAACAAATTTAGATAAACATTTAAAGGCATATGTTGATATGGATATTGATGATGATAATAATAATTTTTGTTTAAACGTTAAATTCCCTATTGGTGTTAATAATGTCACTTTTAAATTAGAAGATAAAGTAAAAGTATTTTTAAATACAAAAAATAACGTTAATTCAATTTGGATAAATAATGAACCTTTTGGTTATAATGATAATTTAATCTTTTTACCAAATGAAGAAATTAACATAAAAATAACACAATATCATTCCAAAAAAGAGTCTGAATTATTTTTTAATGGAAATTTTTTTGAAAATTGTTAGCATCTTATTACTATAAAATCATCAAGAAAGCACACGTACTTTATTCGTGTGATGAATTGATAAAAACTGTTTATTTTTTTGTTAAATTTATGTAATTTTTTAAATTTGAGACTATTTATATATAGAAAGTTTTGAAATACGAGGTAAGAGACGTATATATAATAATATAAAGATATTTAGAGGATAATCATTGCTCTACCATCTCTTACATACATGTAGTAGAATGATTTTTTCCTCTTTTTTTATTTATGATACTTAACTACAAATATAGACTATACGTGAATAAACATACAGAGGAGTTGTCGCAGTTAGTGACTACTTCTACTTTCGTGTGGAATCATATTATTGCTCTATATCGTAGATTCTATAAATTATATAAAGCATCTCCCTCTTGCTCTCAAATGCAAAAACATATTGCTAAATTAGCAAAAAATAACCCATATTGGAATAAAATGGGTTCACAATCACTACAAGAAATATGTCAAAGGGTAGATGCTACTTATAAACAATTCTTTAAGAAAATAGGACGTGGTCGTCCTAATTTCCATAATCCATATAAGTCGGGTTCTTTTATGTTTAAAGGTAAAGTAGGTTATTCTCTTGATGGTAATGAAATTACCATTAATAAATTAGGGTATACTTATAGATTTAAACTAACAAGACAATATGGAACTGTAAAGAATATCCGTATAAAACGAGATAACAGAGGTTATCTATGGTTAATTATCACTACGGATGTAATTCCTAAACAATACGAAAGACTTGGTGATGCAAGCATCGGAATTGATTTTGGGTTGAAACACTTCTTAACCACTAGTGATGGTGAAATAATAGATAGTCCTGAAGTATATAAAAAATCACTGAAGAAATTAGCAAAATTAAACCGTAACTTATCTCATAAGAAAAAAGGTAGTAATTCTCGTAAGAGATGTGTAAGGGAATTATCTAAATTCCATGAACGTGTTGCAAATCAACGTGCAGATTTTCATTGGAAATTAGCACATGAGTTATGTAAGTATCATTCACATATAGGTATAGAGGATTTAAATCTGAAGGGGATGCAGAAGTTATGGGGGAGAAAGATAAGTGATTTATCGTATGGAGAATTTATTAATAAGTTAATATACGTTGCACAGAAATATGGAACTGTTGTAGTGAAGATAGGTAGATTTGAGTATAGTAGTCAAACATGTAATGTGTGTGGATACAAGAATAAATCTATAAAACAGTTAAACATCAGGACATGGATATGTCCTGAATGTGGTACTGAACATGACAGGGATATAAATGCAGCGATAAATATATTAAACATATCAAAAGGGAAGGGCATTTCCCTTGACAGGAGCAACAGTAAATCTGATACGTCATTTGACAATCAGTAGTTGTGATGATAGTCGAAGAATCCCACGACTAAAGTTCGTGGGAGTATGTCAATATAGGTACTTAAAGTATAAGTGAAATTACTTATAGTTTTAAGTAACTTATTACTATAGTTACTTAAATAAAATTATTATTATTTATATATAATAATAATTTTTACTTATAGTTAAAGTAACTTATAGTTACTAGTATATAATATATATAACTAGTTACTTATATACGCATGCGCACGCACGCATGCGACTCACATTCTATACTACTAAATATTTTTTGACTTTTTGTTAAAAGTTCATTATATTATATTCTATAATAGACTTTCCACATGAAAATTACAATAACAATAAACGATTTTTTTGTCGTTTTACCTGAAATAGAAAACATTTATAATCAAGAATTAAAAATGAATATTAATACTTCTTTAACTTTTTTAAAGTTATACAAAGAATTTAATGAAGTAAAAACATATATTTTTCAAAGGTTAATGTTGGTTATACCACAGTTTAATGATGTTAATTACGTTTTAAATGACAGTGAGAGAGAAATTTATGAAAATATACTAAAAACTACGATTGATATTGATAATCATGGTTTAACATTAGATATGTTAACAGAAACTGAAAATTTAAATATTAGTGTTCAAGGAATAAAAAAAATTTTAATGATATTGTAATTAGGAAAAAAACTGACTATTTATATTAAATAACTCTTATTGTGTTTAAGAGAAAATAATAAATAATAATATATATATTATAATAAAATGGCAAAGAGAAAAAGTGCAAAAAGAACTCATGTTAGTCCAGGTGTTTATTATAAAGAAACTGAATTAGAATATTCTACTAAAAGTTTAGGTATAACAACATTAGGACTACCTGGAGAAACATTAAAAGGACCTGCATTTCAACCAATTTCAATATCAGATTGGAGAGAATTTCAGTCTTATTTTGGTGGTACTAGTACTGAAAAATTTAGAGGTTCTCAATATCCAAAATATGAACTTCCATATATTGCTCAAGAATATTTAAAACAATCTAAACAATTAGAGGTTGTTAGAGTATTAGGTTTTTCAGGAGTTAACGCTGGACCTGCTTGGATAATAACAGGAACAAAACATAATTGTACAAAAGGTTGGGAATATGTAGAAGAATCAAGTGAATATCAATTACCAACAAACTTAAAAACTATTGAGTATAAAAATGGTTATTATGAAACAACTGTAACTGAAAATGATGAATCAAAAGTTTATGCTTATTCATTTGTAAAACCAGGACCTTTTGTGGATGATAATAATATACAAGAGGAAGAATTATCAGAAAAAGTAGGTGTTATTGATGGGTATATCAATTTAAATTCAGGAATTATGATTTTTGATGATGAAGCTGAATCTGAAATTTATTATGAACAATTACCTGAAGCATTAAAAAATGCTTATATTCCTACAGATGAAGAACATAAAACACCATTTGAAAAACTAAAAGAAAATTTTGAAAGTAAACCTATTTTTTATATTGGATTTGATAATGGTATAAAAAATGGTAAATTTTCAATCGTATTTGATTATGATGTTGTTGATGAAATTGGAGTTGTGACAAAAAAATCAGCAATTCTATGTGATGAAAATATTGGTGAAACAGGTTATTTTGCTAAAAAAATTGAAGAATTATTACCTGAAGGAATTGAAAACTATTCAGTTAATGATTTTAAAGTTTATCAATATGGTTTTACTGAAATTGATGAAAATATTATTATTGAAAATTCAGGAAAATGTTATCAATATATTAGACATGCATCAGAAGAAGTATGTGTTGAAGATGTAAACAATACTAAGAATAATATTGTTTTAGCTGTATTACGTTCTAGAGGAGAACATAAAACTGCAGTTCAAACAGGGGTGGATGAATGTGGAAATCCTGTTTATTCTTATGATGGTATTGAATATTACGCTAAAAACGTAAAATTAACACCAAGTAAAACTTTAACTTTAGGTGATTCTTGTAGTCCTGGTTTTAATACAACTACAGGTGATTTTAATGTAGATGCTGGTAATTACGGAAGATTTAATATTGTTGTTGAATCAACAAGAGGTTATAATAATTTAGTACAAGAATATTCTGTTTCATTAAATCCTACTGAAAAGAATTATATTACTAAAGTTTTAGGTACTAACCCTGAAGTAGGGGATGCTGATATTTATGTTGAAGAATTATATGATATAGCACTTGAACAATTAATTTATTCAGGTGAAATTAATTCTATTAATAGTGAAATTGTTAAATATCCATATGTATCAATTGTACCTGAACATGCACCTGTTACTGATTTATTAACTATTGATAGTACTAACTTAAATAAAACACATTTAGGAAAACGTTATTTATATACTTATAGTGAATCAAAACAAAGTGGTATTAAAGTTCGTATTTCTAAAAATAATGGTACAACTTGGGAAGATGAAACTGATGGTATAGTTGGACACATTTATACTGTTATGTATTATAATAATCCTAATACCGGTAAAAGAGAATATTTCTATGGAGAATATAGAAATGAAAATAACGGTATATTAAAAGGTATAAAGAAATATACTGAATATTTAAGTTTATATAATTATTACCACGATATAATTAAAACTGATTTTATATTACGTAATTGTGTAAAGGTTGGTAGAGATAATTCTTATTATGTTTACACAGAATGTAATGGTATTAAAGATGTTATTCCTATTACTCTTGATTTTAACAACTATAAAGAAGAATATAGATATGCTTCTACACCTTGGATTGTTTCAGAAATGAAAGGTAGTGGTGATAATGTAAACTTACATAAATTATTCCGTTTCCATACAATTTCAGATGGTTCAAATGCTAATACTGAAATTAAAATATCTATTGAAAATATAGACCCTGATATGGAAACTTTTGATGTTCTTGTACGTGCATTTAGAGATAGTGATGTTAACCCACAAGTTCTTGAAAGATTTGGTAAATGTACATTAATACCAGGCGATTCTAATTATTTAGGTTTAAAAATAGGTGATATTAATGGTACTTATGTATCTAATTCTACTTATATTACTGTTGAAATTAATGAAGATGATATTACTTCAATGTCTATACCTTGTGGTTTCTTAGGTTACCCTGTTAGAAATTATAATGGTTTTGGAGTATATAATATTGAAAATGGTTCTTTATCAAGTAGCATAAAACAACCTTACATTAAATTCAATAATTATATTGATGATAATATTAAAATTAAAAAACAATACTTTGGTATGTCTGATTTAATTGGTATTGATGAAGATATTTTATCATATAAAGGTATTGAAGCTTATAATGAAGAACCTGAATTTTTAACACCTTGTTTCCATTTAGATTCACGTATTCTTAATGGTGCACCAACAGGTATTGAAAATGGACAATATTATGTTGAAGAAGAAGGTGAAGGACTTAAACAAATTGTTAGTGTTGATGGAACTACTGGTTATAATTGGGTAACTGTTTCAAGAGCACAAATAACTGACGCAGGTATTGAACCAAGAATTGGTGGTAGTGAAGTTATGGAAAATACTATTTATGAAGATAAAAATGCTCGTAAATTCACTTTATGTTTCTATGGTGGATGGGACGGATGGGATTATTACAGAACTTCTCGTACCAATAGAGATGAATATCAACAAAATAAATATAAAGGTTTTATTGATAAATCAAGTGGACAAGGTTCAATGTTTAGTACATTAATGAATCCAGAAGTTTATGGATTTAGTCCTGAAACTAAATTAATAACTTCAGACTATTATGCTTATTTAGCAGCAGTAAAACAATTAGATAATCCAAAAATTGTTGATATTAATTTATTTGCAACACCTGGTATAGATTATGTAAATCAAACTGCTTTAGTAAATGATATTATTAGCATTATTGAAGAAGATAGAGGTGATTCAGTATATGTAGTAACAACTCCTGATAAACCTTTTGGTGCAGGTGATAGTAAATCAGAAATGTATTCTGCTGAAGAAGTAGTTCACAATCTTGAAGATAGTGGTATTGATAGTAATTATGTTTGTACATATTATCCTTGGGAACAATATTATGACAGTTCTAATAATCAATACATTTATTTACCTGTAACACGTGACGTTGTTCGTAATATGGCATATACTGATAATATTGCTTATCCTTGGTATGCAACTGCTGGTTGGAACAGAGGAGATATTAATGGTGTTGCTCCAAAACGTAAATTAAAACTTAATGAACAAGACGTTTTATATGAAGGACGTATCAATTATATTAATTCATTCGCTAAAGAAGGAGATAGAATTTGGGGTGATAAAAACTTACAAATTCATGATAGTATAATGAATCGTATATCTAAGAGAAGATTATTGATTAGATTAAAAACATTATTATCAAATGCTTGTGTAGGTTTATTGTTTGACCCTAATGATAATTCTATGGTTAATACTTTTAGGTCTTCAATCAAGAGTGTGCTTGAACCAATTAAACAAAATAGAGGAATAACTGATTTTCGTATTGAAATTGATGATAGTGCAGAAGCACGTGATAGATTAGAATTACCTGCAAGAGTCTTTATTAAACCAACTCAAATGTTAGAATATATTAATATTGACCTTGTTGTAACTCCTCAAGGTGTTGTTTGGAACTAATCAAATATTATATAACACTATTAAAAAATAACTCTTATTTATATAGGAGTTATTTTTTTTTATTTTTATGTTATTATATAATAAAATAAAAAAAAAAAGTCTTGTTAAGAAAACAAGACTTTGAAAAATAGTTAATTTATCATTCTATATTAGAATAACATTAAACAGTAGAAAGGTCTTAAAGTTAAATCAACAGTTGCTAAATCATCACCATCATATGCTAATTCAGAGAATTTTGCTGATGTTATCATTGCTTCTTTTATTAACCATTGAGAAACTACAGTACCTGTTGGGTCTAACATTTCTATGATTAAATCTCTTTTATAAGATACAGCATAACCTTGTCTACCTGTTGCTGATTCAGAATGTAAACGAACCCATTCCATAACTGCTTGAGATGCAGATGGACCAAGTGGTTCTCTAAGAGTTAAATTAATTTCTTCCCAGTTGTATCTACCGATTACATAATTAGATGTATTGATAAAAGGTATTTCAACTGAATTTTGTGTAAATCCTGGACGACTACAAGAAGAAACCCACCATTCTTGTATTCCTAAATCAGAAGGGAATCTTACAAGAAAACGATTTTTTCTTAAAAGTTCGTATGTCACAGGTGCTTTAATTAATAAATCTGACATATTTTTAAACGTTTAAATTAATTATTAAGATTTTATTATATATTATAAATATAAATAATTTATATTTTTGTAACATTTTTAATATAAATATGTATAATTAACAAATACTAAAAATATAAAATGACTCAATTAGAATTTATATTAAAAGCACAGATAGTACATGGTAATAAATATAATTATGATGAGGTTCAATATGAAAGAAGTGATAAACTTGTCAAAATAATATGTAAAGAACATGGTGAATTTTGGCAAATACCTAGTGCTCATTTAAGAGGTAGAGGTTGCCCATTATGTGCTAATTTAAAACGTGGTAGAAAAAGAAATAATAATGATATTTTTATTGAAAAATGTAAAAAAATACATGGCGATAAATATGATTATTCTGTAACTCAGTATAAAGATTCTAAAACAAAAATAAAAATTATATGTAGTCAACATGGTGTTTTTGAACAATTACCTTATGCTCATTTACAAGGACAAGGTTGCCCTAAATGTCAAGGAATTGGATTAAATCAAGAAGAATATATAGAGAAATTTCGTAAAATACATGGCAATAATTATGATTATAGTGAATCTGTTATAACAAAAGTAAAAGATAAAATTAAGATAATATGTAAAGAACATGGGGAATTTTATCAAACTCCAATGAAACATTTACAAGGACAAGGGTGTCCTAAATGTAGTAAAATTAAAGCAGGGGAGAAATTATCTTTAAATTATGACGATTTTGTTATAAGAAGTAATAATATACATAATTTTAACTATAATTATATAAAAGAAAGTTATAAAAATTGTTCAAATAAAGTTGATATTATATGCCCTAATCATGGTGTATTTAGTCAAATGGTTTATGACCATTTAGCAGGTCATGGTTGTCCAATATGTGGTAATTTAAAATCTAATAATGAAAATGAAATATATAGATTTATTTGTGATTTATTAGGTGAAAATAATGTTATTAAAGGTGATAGAACTGTATTAAATGGTAAAGAAATTGATATTTATATACCATTATTAAAAATAGGAATTGAATATAACGGTATATATTGGCATTCGGATAAATTTATTAATAATAAGAATTATCATTTAGATAAATTAACTGAATGTAATAGTAAAGGTATAAAATTAATACAGATATTTGAGGATGAATATATAAACCATAAAGAAATAGTTTTATCAAAGATAAAACATATATTAGGTTATGATAGTACGATAGGTAAGATATATGGTAGGAAATGTAATATTAAGGAAATAAATAAAGACAATGCGAAGTTATTTTTGGAAGTTAATCATATTCAAGGATTTGCTAAATCAAGTGTATATTTAGGATGTTTTTATCAAGATAAACTCATAGGAGTTATGAGTTTTTTAAAAGAAAAGGTTGATAAATGGAATTTAACTAGGTTTGCTACTGATAATCAATATATATGTTGTGGTGTAGGGGGTAAATTATTTAATTGGTTTATAAAATATTATAAACCCAAAGAAATAAAGACATTTGCTGATAGGCGTTGGACGGTAGATAAAGATAATAATTTATATACTAAATTGGGATTTAAATTAGATAAAATATTATCACCTGATTATAAGTATATTAAACCTAATATAATAGAACGTTATCATAAATTTAATTTTAGAAAACAAATATTAAATAAAAAATATAAAATATCATTAAATGATATGACAGAAAAAGAAATGACTCAACAATTAAATTATCATCGAATTTATGATTGTGGTTTATTGAGATATGTTTGGAAAAAATAAAAATATATTTTTATTTTAGATTTTTATTAAAAAATGGATTATTTTTTAAACTAATAATTATTTCTTCTAAATTTTCACAAATATTATGAAAATTTGTAACATCTTCATCATCAAGTTCGAACCATTCATTTAATATTTTTTTATGTTGGAATTTTGTATGTAACATATTTTCCAAACGTCTTGGATAAAATGTTTGAAAATTGTTAATTAAAATAATTTGTCCCGAATTACCTGTTTGTAATTGATTAATTCTTTTTTGTATATTATTTTTAGTAATTCCTATTTTATAATGGTTTTTTTCACAGTCTTTTAATAGATAAATATAACTTTTATTTAACATGTTTTTTTTTATAATATATAAAAAAAAGTAGGAATTTCCTACTTTTTTCTTTTATTCTTCTTCGATTTTATCTAATAGTATTACCGAATTGTAAATTATTTCAGGTCCATATTTATGATATGCTTTACTAATAACGATATCATCATTAAAAGTATTTTTTAATTTTTCAATTAAAACTGAATTATCACAAGCATTTAGACTTTTTTTATCAAGAAGAAATCTTTCTCCTGTTCTATTTCTACCAAGTTTATCTTTACCATGAACTTTGTTATAATTGAAATAAGACCAACCACATTCATCTAATATATCAAGAAATAATTCAAAATTATCTTTTGACATATTATTTTCTTGTAAAATTTTTTTTACACATTCGCTAATTATTTTATGTAAATTACTTTCTGTTAATTTTCTTATTTTTTTTGACATTTCTTTTAATTTAGTTAAATTAATTATTCTTCTTCGATTTTATCTTCAACTGCTTTATCAATTAATAAGAATATCTTTTTTAGTAATTCATATTGTGAAGATTCAGGATGTTCTGCTAATTTTTGTAAACCTGTTAAAGTTTGAACACGTATAGATGTAATTAATTTTGAAATTTCAGGGTCCTCATCTAATGGATTTGTATCTTGTTGTTTTATTTGGTCCATTTTTTCTTCTTCAGATGGTATTTGTTCCATTTCAGGTTCCATTTCAGGTTCATTTATTCCTAAACCTTCAAATAAACCTTTACGTTTAGGTTTATTATTTGTATTTAACATTATTTTCATTTCAGATATTAATGTATTTTTACGATTTTTATTCATAATAAAGTACTTTAAAATATTTATTTATATATAAATAGGGTAAAAGTGAAAAAACAACCAATAAAAGGGGTTAAAAAAGTAAAAAAAGAGGTTAAAAAGGTAAAAAAATTGCCTTTAAATAAAAGACAAAATGAAAATAAAAAACAAAAATATGGTACATCTAAATTAGAACAATATTTTGCGAAAGAATATTTAGATAAATTAGGATTAAAATATATATATGAGTATGAAGCAAAAAAAATCCAAAGATTTTATGATTTTGCTATTGTTCAATATCCTGAAGTAAATTATTTAACTGAAGAAAAACATGGTATTAAATCAATCAAACAAGATGGTCAAATTACACCTATTTCTTTTATAATTGAGGTTCAGGGTTCGTATTGGCATAGTGACCCACGTTTATTTAACGAAAATAAATTAACACCCACTCAAAAACATAATAAATTTGTTGATTTTTTAAAAGCAAAATACTGTGAGGATAATGGTATTCCATTGGTGTATGTATGGGAAGAAGACATCAGAAAAAATCCTAAAAAAGTTTTTGAACAATTAGAGATATATATTCATGATGCTGAAAAGAAACAAAAAATTAAAGAATTAAAGAAAAAACCACATTAATTTGTTTTTTATTCTTTAAATCTATATATATATACTATATAATAGTTTTGAAGTGAACTGCACCCACCTAAATGAAGGGTGCTTCCTGATTCGATGACATCACTTGCATAACGATTTCTCGTAATGTAGAGGCATTGTCTCCACAGGCGTTTATTTCCGTAGTTCCTACGGTATTATACTGATTAGTAAAATAATGTTCTAAATTTAATGCAGCATTAAAATCTCTATTATGATATGTACCACATTCAGTACATACCCATTCTCTATCAGATAATTTGAGAAACTTATTTATTGTACCACATGATGAACACGTTTTACTACTTGGATACCACTTATC
>JAEIGA010003606.1_pt1 | contig 24179 bp, 22 predicted proteins | sample 9270691 | NCBI WGS metagenome assembly JAEIGA01 (sample SAMN17057246, study PRJNA624740) | gut metagenome | biome: biome; isolation source: fecal sample | host: Bos grunniens | place: China: Xizang | collected 2019 | reverse complement strand
TTCATACCAGAACTTCCAGATAAGGGGTTAACTTGTCTATCACTCCAAGCTTTGTGGCGTATTCTGCCAGCCGGTTCAGATTTTTCTCTTTACGGGAAAAATAAAGTTTAAGCGCGGCTGTATAGCATTCAATATCGACCCTGTTTCTGCTGCGGAGAATATCACAGATGCAGCGCTCTGCATTGTACCCGCGAACGACATTGCCCATCGTAGTACGCAATTCTGTAAGCCCTAGCTCATGAAACTGAGGCTTTATATAATAACATGTGCAATCCTTGGAAATACTGCGGGGCAGCGTGGCATTTGAGGGAATGGTGACGGAATGCTGAAAAGGCGTACGCTCGCTTAAACCAAGCAGATAAAGAGCACTTTCATGAGAAAAGATAAGAGTGGGGAACTTTCGCTGCATATAAACCATATCATCAGCCAATGTCCCGGGGCGCATATACACACCGCTACTGTACCGCTCCAGTAATCCGGCGCGAGAGTACACATGCAACATGCCCCGGCTGTATCCCAGCTGCTGTATATCAGCCGCAGTCAACAAGCCTCCCTGGGCTGCCATGTATTCTTTGATGCAGGTATCTAAATCAGTCATGTAAGCAACTCCTTTCTGCGCTTGTTTATATCACAAACGGAATCTGACTACAAACAAAATTAGACAAAACGCAAGAAAAGAGATTAAACTTCTAGCGTTGTGTTTAATTTTTTCGATAAGAAGAAAAGGAGAGCTCATTCCACAATTATTTCAAAAACGTCCAGTCTATCGCCACAACAACCACTGGTTGGCAAGGATTCGGAATCCCGCCATGCTAATGCACAACAAAAAGCCCCATACCTTAGCAGGTACGGGGCTTTTTGTTGTTCAAGGGTGGACGATGGGATTGATTCGGATGCACCCCCATTGCATCCTCACCCCTTGCGGGGCAAACGGTATACCCGTTTGTCCAACCAGCCTTACGGCCGTCGGCTTCCCCCTCCGGGGCCGCGGCTGAGCCTTTGCTGGCGCAAAGGTGCCCGCAGGGAGGTGTCCCTGCGGCTCTGCCGGATGAACTGCCACCGGCAGTTCATCCCCACAACAACCGCGAGCGGTTGTCGTGGCTTCGAATCAGGACACTTGAAAACAAATAACCCGCACCTTTTCAGGCACGGGTTATTTGTTTAGGGGTGGACGATGGGATTCGAACCCACGACAACCGGAACCACAATCCGGGGCTCTACCGCTGAACTACGTCCACCATTGGTGTTCGCACTAGCGTGCGGAGCAAATATACACGGTTTGGTTGCGGTTTGCAAGTCCAATTTTTGATTTTTTTGCAAAAGCTGGTTCTTTTTTGTGTGTATGTGGTGGCTGAGGATAAAAAACGAGCGGCTCTGGTGGTGCAGAACCGCTCGTGGGGTGTTGAAAAGGGGGGGCAGAGTATCAGTTCTGCTCGGCGAGTGCCTGGTTGATGAGCTCCTGGATTTCCTCGGCCTTGGCTTTGAGGGCGCGGAGTTCCTTGAAGGCTTCCGGGAGTTTGCGCATGGCGGCAAACTGGCGTGCGGCATCGCCATAGGGGACGGCGGGGGCACCCCAGTAGGTTTTGCCTTCTTCCAGGTTGTTCATGACACCGGAGCGTGCGGCTACGACGACCTTGTCTTCAATCTTGATGTGGCCGGTGATGCCGCACTGGGCTGCGATGGTGACGTAGTTGCCTACGTGTGTGCTGCCGGCGATGCCGCTCTGGGCGCACATGACGCAGTGTTTGCCCATGGTGACGTTGTGGCCAATCTGAATCTGGTTGTCGAGTTTGGTGCCTTCGCCGATGACGGTGCGGCCGAAGCGTGCGCGGTCAACGGTGGTGTTGGCACCGATGTCAACGAAGTCGCCGATTTCAACGATGCCGACCTGGTCGATGGTGTCGTAGCGACCGGTTTCCTTGTTGAGAAGGAAGCCGAAACCATCGCCGCCGATGACGGCGCCGGGCTGGATGACGACGTGCTTGCCCAGGATGCAGCGCTCGCGGATGACTACCTTCGGGTAGAGTTTGCAGTTTTCGCCCATCTTGACGGCTTTGCAGATGACGCAGCCGGGGCCGATGTCGGTGCCGTCTCCGATTTCGGCGTCGGCTTCAACTACGGCGTTGGGGCCTACGCGAACCTTGGCGGGGTCAAGTTTGGCGGTGGGGTCTACCACAGCGGTGGGGTGAATGCCGGGCACGAAGTCTGTGCTGGCTTTCATGAAGTGGGCAACCAGTGCGTTGAAGGAAAGGGAGGGGTTTTCCACTTCGATGAATACGACGCCTTCCGGGTATTGCGGGAGTGCCGGGGGCACCAGCACGGCGCTGGCCTTGGTGGCCAGGAAGTCGTTGAAGTATTTTTCGTTGCCCAGGAAGGCAATCTCGCCGGCGCATGCGCTATCCAACGTAGCGACTCCGGAGATTTCAATCTCCGGAGCCGGCTCGTTGATAAGTTTGCCACCGGTGAGCTTGAGAACGTCTGAGAGAGTGAGGTTCATGGTAAGCTCGGGGGTGAATGGGGTTAAAGGTTACTTGGACTCAGGGGTGCCGTAGAGGCGCTTGAGTTCGGCATCGGGGTCGAAGCCCTGGGGTGCGCCGGCGTTGAGCTGCTTAAGCACTTCGGGGGTGAGGTCGATGTCTTTCTTCATGAAGGGGAATACGCGGGTGCCGACGCCAATCTGGGGCTGGGGGGAGATGGCGCCGGAGTCGATGACGATGTCGGTGCCTTTCTGGTCAGCCACGGTGTTGATGGCGGTCTGCACTTCTTCCATGAGGAGGCGCATTTCGCTGTTGCGGAGTTCGCGGAAAGCAACTTCGCGGCGCTGCACGAAGTCTTTCATTTCCTGGTCAGCGGCCTTGAGTTCGTTTGCCTTGGCCTGGTACTGCTCGCGGAGCTTGGCTACGGCAGAGTCGGAAAGGCTGGAGTCGTACTTGTCCTGAATCTTCTTGAGCTCAGCCTGGAGGGCGCGGAGCTTGTCCTCACGGGTCTTGATGTCTGCCTTGATTTCAGCCAGGTGCTTCTGGAGGGTTGTTTCGGTGTCGAAACGCTTGTAGAACTTGGTGTAAAGTTCCTGCACGTTCACAGAAACAATCTTAAGCTCGGCCTGTGCAGTAGCGGTGAGCGCAGCCAGGGTTACGATGGCGGTTGAAATAATGGGGAACTTCATAATGGTGAGGTTTAAGATGTTTTTATTCTAACGGTCGTTCAAATTAAGTCAAGAAAACGTTGTGTCCACAGGAGTGGTTTATTGTCATATTGTGGCGGAATTGTTATTCTAACTTCTTGAATGGTAGTGTCTGCGTTGCTACATTGCGAGCATGGACAAGGCAAGCACAGAACTGAGCATTCGAGAAATTGACTGGCTTTTTACGCCGTTTCTGCACCGGAAACTGAACTTGCGCACCCGGCTGGTGATGTCATCGCTGCCGCGTTTGCTGGCGCGCCGTGGTGTGCCAACGCCTGAGATGCTGGCGTATTATGAACAGCGGGCGGTGCACCAGCTGGGGTTGATTGTGACCGAGCCGGTGGCGGTGAATGATGCTGCCGCTGCTGCGGATGAGGGTAAGGTGTGTTTTTATGGTGGCGAGGCGCTGCGTGCCTGGAAATCAATCTGCCGTGCTGTGCATGGCCTGGGGTGCTGTATGGCGCCCCTGTTGAGTCATGCAGGTATGCGGCGATACCCGGCATTGCCGGCTATCGGGCCTTCTGGTATTGCGCCGGATACGTTGAAACACTGTGGCGAATCCATGAGCCGGGAGCGTATCCGCACGGTGGTGCAGGCCTTTGCTGCGGGGGCGGATGCTGCCCGGCGGCTGGGTTTTGATGCGGTGGTGATAAATGGCGGAGATGCCGGGTTGATTGACCAGTTTCTGAGGCCGGAGACAAACCACCGGCATGATGAATATGGTGGGGATATTGTGGCACGTGCCCGCTTTGCCTGTGAGGTGGTGCATGCTGTGCGCAAGGCGGTGGGCCGGCGCTTTCCGGTTATCTTCCGTTTTTCGCAAGGCGGGGTGGGCAGCCGGGCTGGTGCGCTGGCGCATACGCCGGCTGAGCTGGAGGCTTTTCTGCATGTGCTCTGTGAGGCGGGGGTGGATATGTTTGCCTGTGGCGGGCAGGGACCTGCGTTTTCCGGCAGTCCGCTGGGGCTTGGCGGGTGGACGCGGCTGCTGACGCAGCGCCCTGTGATAGTGGAGGACGGGGTGGGACTCCCCGGTCTCCGGGTGGAGTACGTGGTGCGGCGGATGCGTGCCGGTGAGTTTGACCTGGTTTCCGTGGGGCGTGCGCTGCTGGCAGATGCTGCCTGGGGTAGCAAAATCCGCCAGGGAAGCGAGGCGGATATCCTGTCGTTTACTGTACGCGATGATGGAAATGAAGACGGCTGAAGGGGAGTTTGTCAAACAAAATGCGTTGCCTGGTGGTCAGGCAACGCATGCATGCAAAAAAGAGACGAAACAGGCGTGAGGGTTATCTCATGCGGTCGTAGCGGTCAATCATGCTGTAAATTTCCTTTACATCGCGGCGGGAGTTGCGGGCGATGATGACAGCAGCTACGATAAGGCAGAGCGCTCCGCCAAGGGGTGCCCATTTGGCAAACTCTTTCATATCTTGTTCTGGGGTTTGGTTACGGTTCTGGGTTTGCGGATTCGTTTGGCAGGTTCAAAGTCTTCGGGTGGAGTGTCCGGTTCCAGGCGCCCGTCATCCGTAATCATGAACGGGAATTCGATGATGCCGTTCCGCGTGATGTAGGGGAAGGCTTTTTCCGGGTCGGCGCCTTGTTCGTGCGCTTCCAGTGCGCTCTTGCAGCCGTTGATGAAGAAGTCTGCCAGCTGGAGACCACGCTCGATGTCCTCTTTCATTTTTGCGAGCTGCTCGCGGGCGTTCTTCATCATTTCCAGTCTCTTGGGCAGGGTGGTAACGCCTTCTGTGGTGACATCCATGAATGCTTTGATTTGCGGCAGGGTCATGCCGGCCTGTTTCATGCACAGTACACCAAGCAGGCATCCCAGACTGGCTTCGCCATATACGCGGCGGCCGGTTTCTGTGCGTTCCACGTACCGCAGCAGCCCTTCTTTCTCATAAAAGCGCAGGGTGTGGATGGAGAGACCGGTCTTGCGGGATAGTGCTGAAATGCTGTATTTCATAGCAGATGACGGTATAGAGACTGATGCCGGATTTTGCCATATTTCTAGAGTCCGGTCAAGCTTAATATGGGATGGTTCTGAGGGCTTTTTGTTCAAAAATAATGAAAAATGATACAGGAGGCGGCGGGAGGCGCAGAATACGAGATTGACATTCGGTGCCAATCTGTCAGAATAGGCGCAGATTCATATGAGTACGTACGGATACTACCGCCTGGCTGCAGCGACTCCGCGAGTGCGCGTGGCAGATGTGGATTTTAATACGAATGAGCTGGTGGCAGCCGCCAGGACGGCGGCCGCCGGGGGCGCTGCGGTGGTGGTGTTTCCGGAGTTGTGCATTACTTCTGCCAGCTGTGCCGATTTGTTCTACCAGCCGCGCCTGCTGAAGGCTGCGGAGGCTGCGTTGTTGCGTTTTGCAGAGGAAACGCGCGAGCTGCCGTTGGTTTCTGTGGTGGGGCTGCCCCTTTTGCTGGACGACAAGCTTTATAATGTGGCTGCCGTGGTGCAGGGTGGTGTGTTGCGTGGTTTTGTGCCTAAGAGCATCATTCCGGACAAGCGGGAATGTTACGAACGCCGCCAGTTTTCACCTGCTGCCATGCTCAGCCGCACCGAGGTGGGCATGATGGGGGATTTCTTCTGCATCCCCATCGGCACGGACCTTGTGTTTGATGCCGGGGAGGGGTTGAGTTTCGGGGTGGAAATCGGGGCTGATGCCGCGGCTCTGCTGCCGCCGTCTACCCGCCTGGCCATGCAGGGGGCGCGCGTGATTCTGAATCCTGCTGCGGAGCTGGCTCTGGCCGGCCGTGCCGAATACACCCGCAATCTGGTGCAGGCCCGCAGTGGCAGTTGCGTGGCGGCGTATGTGCGCGCCGGTGCCGGTGTGGGTGAAAGTACGCAGGATGGCGTGTGTGGCGGGGCTTCGTACATTGCGGTGAATGGCCGCATGGCGGTGCAGAATACGCCGTTTGACCGGGAGCTCAGCATCATCTATGCCGATGTGGACATGCAGCGCCTTGCGGCGGCCAGGTTGAGCGAGAGTTCGTTCTGCGAGAATCTGCTGCAGGCGGAGTGGCCGGCCATGCGGCTGGTGCCCTGCAGAGTGGAGCCCAAACCTTGTGATCTGGCGTATGCGTATCTGCCGGCGCGTCCCTTTGTGCCGTGTGGTCCGGATGCACCCGCCCGTTGCGAGGAGATTCTCAACATCCAGGCGGCAGCGCTTGCCAAGCGTATTGAATGCGCGTATGCCAGGACGTTGGTCATTGGTGTTTCCGGCGGGTTGGACAGCACGCTGGCGCTGCTGGTGTGCGACCGGGCATGCAAGCTGCTGGGACGCAGTAATGATTGCGTACTGGCGCTGACGATGCCCGGTTTCGGCACGACGGGGCGCACGTACAACAACGCTGTGAAGATGATTCAGCTGCTGGGCTGCACGTTCAAGGAGGTGAATATCAAGGAGGCATGCCTCCTGCACTTCAAAGACCTTGACTTTGACCCCGCGCTGCGCACTAATACCTATGAGAATGTGCAGGCGCGAGAGCGCACAAAGCTGCTCATGAACCTGGCAAATAAGACAGGCGGCATGGTGGTGGGTACGGGCGATTTGTCGGAAATTGCGCTGGGGTGGGCTACCTATAATGGCGACCACATGAGCATGTACGGGGTGAATTGTTCCATCCCGAAATCCCTTATCCGCTGCCTGATTGAATATGCCGCCACACAGTCTGAACCTGAGCTGGCAGAGGTGCTGCGTGATGTGAATGCCACGCCGGTGAGCCCGGAGCTGCTGCCGCCGGCAGATGATGGCCGCATTGACCAGAAAACCGAGGAAATCCTCGGGCCGTATGACCTGCACGACTTCTTCCTCTACCACTTCATCAAATACGGAGCAGAGCCGGAGAAACTGCGCCACCTGGCACTGCATGCCTTTGCCGGTGAGTATGATGAAGCGCTGGTGGAAAGTACGTTGCGCACCTTCCTGCGCCGCTTCTTCTCCCAGCAGTTCAAGCGCACCTGTGTGCCCGATGGCCCGAAGGTAGGCACAATAGCGCTTTCACCGCGTGGAGACTGGCGCATGCCTACGGATGTGTGCGGCAAGCTCTGGAACTCTTGACACTACACCCCGGACTGTGCTATTTTAGTGATATGAATCGCGTTGAACAAGCTCTTGCCACTTTCCGCCAGAAACCGTATATGTACAACTGCGCCCAGACGGTGTGCGCCGCTTTCGGGCGTGAGGATTTAGTGGAACCCATGGCCAGTTGTGGCGGTGGTCGTGCGCCGGAGGGTATCTGCGGTGCTTTGTATGGAGCCATGCAGGTGGCACCGGAGAAGGCTGCTGCTATACTGGCTGCGTTTGTGGCGGCTAATGGCGCTTCAACCTGCCGCGAAATCAAGGGGTGCAACCGTGTGCCCTGCCAGGAGTGCGTGCGCCGCGCGGCCACCATTCTGGTGGAGTCCGGTATCTGATGCCGCATGGAACGCGCTGCCGGGTGGCAGCATTGTGTTGCATAGGGCAGCCGGGTGTGGTACACCGGGCTGCATATGCAGGAAATTCCTATAGTATCAGGCTTTACGTCCGGCGAGCTTACGCCGTGGCTGTCTACGCGGTTTGATTTGCAGGCGTACCAGCGCGGCGCTGCACTTATCCGCAATTTCCAGGTGTTGCCCTATGGTGGTATTCAGTTGCGGCCGGGCACGAGCTATATTGGCCCGGCTGCGGCAGATAGTGTGCGCCTGTTTCCCTTTGCGTATGCAGCGGATGATACGTTGATGCTGGAGTTTTACCCCGGTGGTATGCGGGTGTATAAGGACGGCGAGTTGCTGCGCGACGCTGCGGGGCATGTGTATGTTCTGAGTACGCCCTGGACCAGCAGCCGGGAATTGGCAGCCCTGCATTTTAACCAGGTGAATGATGTGATTTATGTGTGCTGCCCTACGCAGGCGCCGGTTGTGCTCTGCCGCTATGGCAATACGGAGTGGGAGTGCCGCCAGCCGGAGTTTGAGCATATGCCGCGTGAACGCCATACTACGCAGGATGGGGTGCTTTCTGTGCTCTTTGAATCCGGTGGAAAGTTTGCCAGAGTCAGCATAGAGGGGGGGACTGTGCGGTTTACTTCCGCTATGGAAGGGAGGGAATGCCTGCTGGCAGATGCGCCTGTGCCGGCCCGGTACTTGTTCTGCAATGAAATTCAGAAAACCGGTGCCATTGCAGCCCCGGATCTTAGCGCTGCGTCCACTGCGAAAGGTCAGTTGTACTACCAGAAAAGTCTGAGTTCCGGGTTTTACTATTTTTACTACTGCATACGCGACTACACGCCGGCGGCATTCAACGGGAGCGCCAGCATGGAGGATTATCCGCACTTCTTCCTGCCCGGCGTCATGCGGCTGGATGCCACGCAGCAGCCCTATGAAGTGGTGCAGGATTGGGAAATCTGCACCACGGGCACATGGGCGGCACATTGGGAGGTGTGGCGCAGCTACGACACGCCGGAAGTAGAACCCGATTTCCACCTGTGGCATTGGACCCGAATCAAGTCGTTTACGCAGTCGGAGTATGAGGCGCGCCAGAACTGGGCGATTTCGGGGTCGGAGGAGCGCCCGTGCCGCCTGGTGCTGGTGTGCCGCTGCTGCTCAGATGCCGGGACACTGGGGGCGTTTATCCAGTTCCGCACGCATGCCGGCACCCGCGAGTACAAATTCCGCGTGCTGGAGGTGGAAGACGCCACCCACGCCCGGGTGGAGGTAATGCGCACCTACCTGGGCGCGCCGGTAAGTTTCGCCACCCGCAGCTGGAGCTTTGGCGCCATTGGGGCGCGCAACGGGTATCCGGCGTTTTCGTGTATTTTCCAGAGCCGTCTGTGGCTGGGCGGCATGCAGGGACTGCCAACTACACTGCTGGCCAGTTGCACGGATGATTACCACAATTTCCGCGTGGGGTCGAAGGATGATGATGCCTTGCACCTGAGTATCACGGGCAGCGACCAGAGCCGCATCTGCTGGCTATGTGCCACCCGCCAGCTGCTCATCGGCACTTCTGATAGTGAGTGGGGAGTCGTTTCCGGCAATGGAACGGCCATTACCCCCACTTCGGTGGCGTTCCGCAGGCAATCCTCTGTGGGAAGTGAACCGCAGCCCGCACAGGCTATGGAAAATACGGTTTTGTTCATCCAGCGTGGCGGCAGACGCATGCGCGAGATTGCGTACCGCCTGGAATCCGACGGTTTTTCCGCAACCGATATCAGTATGCTTGCCGAGCATCTGTTTGCCTCCGGGGTGAAAGAATGGTGCGTGCAGCGCGGGGCAAATTTCAATGTGTGGGTTCTCATGCAGGATGATTCACTGGCGGTGCTTACGATTAATCTGGAACAGCAGGTGACTGCCTGGCAGCGTTTTGCCTCGCAGGGGCGCAAGGTGCTGCACCTGGCGGCGCTGCCCAGCACCCGTGGCAAGGATGATGAGGTGTGGATGGTTGTTCAGCGGGAATGCGATGCGAGCATACACCTGGAACGTATCTGCAGTGATTCGGTGCATCTGGATAGCTGTGTCAAATGCCTTGCCATGCAGAACGGCAGGCTGGAGATACCACCCCACCTGCAGGCTGAACCATATAAACTGGTGGATGCCGAGAGCCTGCAGGGTGTGGAGCTGGCGCAGGTGGTGCAGGGCAGGGAGTATTACCTGGGTATCCCCATCGTGGGGGAGTTGCAGACTATGCCGCTGGAGGGGAATATGAGCTTTAACTCCGTGCGGCAGTTCAGCCGCTTTAAACTGCGCCTGCTGGAAAGTGATACCTGCTTTGATTACCGCAGCTCCGCCAACACCGACTGGGAACACATGCAACCGCCGCCTGTGCCCGAACTGGCAGTGCCGTACACCGGGGCGCTGCGCTTGCCCCAGATGCCGGATGCCGGGGTGGGCCAATCACTTCTGCTGCGCTATGCCGGGACGCGCGATTTCAAGCTCCTGGCTATCACGCAGGAGGTGGACCACCACGGGAAATAGAGTGCGCCTAATCCAGCACAACCGGCTTGCCGGGTTCGGGCACGATGATGTCCGTGCCCGGCATGACTTCGCGCAGCGCCTGGCTCAGGGATTCCAGCGCCGGTTCATCACCATGCACCAGCAGTACCTTCTTCGGGTTCAGCGTGCGGGCGTAGTCAATGAGGGCACTGCGTGTGGCGTGTCCGGAAAAATCGAAACATTCCACGCGGCATTTCAGCGGATATGCCTGCCCCCCTTTGGCTCGGAGATTCACGAGGTCTCCGTGGCTGGCTGCCTTGATTTTGCCAGCCGGGGTTTCCGGGTCGCTGTACCCCACAAAGAGTATGGCATCATTCGGGTGCGTGATGATTTGTTCTGCCAGAATATGGGAGACAGTGTGTTCACTCATCATGCCGCTGGAAACGAGGTAGATGTTGCCGGGTGAGGCAACCAGCGGGGCTTTGCCCTGTTTCGGCAGCCCGTGCGTTTCTACATGCTCCTTGATGCGGAACCCGGGCATGAGGCGCGGCGTGCTGTCGGCCAGCTTGTCGTACACCGCTGTTATCTTGGAGCTGAGTCCGCCGAAGTAGACCGGCACATCGGGGATGAGCCCCTGTTCCTTGAAGCGTCCTATTTCAGTAAGCAGACACTGGCTTTTACCCAGAGCAAACACGGGGATAAGCACGGCTCCGTTGTTTTCGAGTACCTCGCGTATGGTGTCGGCAAAGCGGCGCAGTTCCCTGGCGCGCGTGTAGTCGGCATCCCTTTCCGTGCAGCCGTGTGTGCTTTCCATGATGAGGATATCAATGCCGCTCTGCGGAAAATTTGCCCCTGCTATCAATGTCTGGTTGTCAAACTGGACATCCCCTGTGTAGAGTATCGTTGTGCCGCTTTCGCTTTCCAGCTCCACGCCGCAACTGCCCAATATGTGCCCTGCATCGTGCAGCGTGGCCAGTATCCGGCCATTGCGCCCGATGCGAAACGGTGTTGCGTATGGCCGCGGCATCCAGCAGCGCGCCACGTGGTCAAGCTCCATGTGCGTGTAGAACGGGTATTCGATGATGCCGTCCTGTGTGCGCTTGGCGGTCATGACGTTGACTGAATTATGGAGCATGGCGAGCCCTACTTCACTGGTGGCTGCGGTCATGTTCACCTCTGCTGCCGGGTATTTATCCTGCAGCACCGGCAGGGTGCCGATGTGGTCCAGGTGGGAGTGGGTCACAAAAATGGTATCGGGGTCTGCGCCGCCTATGAGGCTGAACTCCGGGGTTGCATCGGCACCATCTTTTTTAGGGTGCATGCCGGAATCCAGAATGATGCGTACACCGTCCATGTCGAGCATGTAGCAATTCGAGCCGATATCGGTGTAGCGGGAAAGATTCGTGAAGCTTATCATCAGAAATTCGAGGTCTGGGTGAGATTACACCATTTTGTCTGTTTTGTCAATGACGAGCGCAGGGGGTTCATCTGCGTTGGGGTGAGGTGAAGTAACCCCGCAGTAATGCCAAGGGGAATCCGCTCATTCCGCAGCAGAGACCCTCGCTGAAATTCAGCCTGGCAAGTTTGAACTGCGGCCTTCGCATACGGCTGTGCAGAGTTCAGCAATGCTGCGGATGGTATCACCCAGACGATAGGGGAAGGGGAGTTTTTCTTCGGTGTGTGGCTTGTAGGCGTGCCATTGTTCCAGTCGGTCTACAATGCCAGCTACATCTCCGGGGGCAACGCGGCCTTCCGGCAGGAAGGTATCGAGCATTTCACCTACGGCGCCGTGGTCATATCCCGCAACGGGTTTCCCAAGTGCCAGGGCTTCCAGAATGCAGCGGTCGTGGCTGGCGGGTTGCTTTGCCAGAGAGAGGATGACATCGCAGGCGCTCATGACATCCCTCAAATCCGGGCGGGCTCCCAGCCAGGAAACGAGGCCGGCGGTATTGCTGCTTTCCAGCGCATGCCTGAGCCGGGCCAGGTAACGGGAGTCGGCTCGCGCGGTATCTCCTGCAATGTATACATGCACGGGGATGTTGATTTGTTTGAGCCTTGCAAGAATGGCGGGCAGGTCATCCAGCCCGTGCAGCGGGGTGATGGCACCGGGGATGCAGATGCTGAGCGTTTCATCGCTATGCCTGGCGGTGCGTTTCCATTGTTCCTTCCACGTGTCGGTGGGGGTGTACTCCGGGTGGCAGAGTTCTTCGTTCACCCCGTAGGGGATGACCCATATGTTCTTTTCGTTTGAGGGATGCCCGCGGCGGATAAGTTCGTGGTGCAGGTGACGTGAAATGGCTACGACGGCATCGCTGCATTCGAGGGCGGCTGTCCACCCCATGTGTTTGGGGTAGGTGGTGTGTATGCTGATGAGCCGGGGGCGGGTTTCGGTGGGCAATTCCATGCAGACGCGCCAGGCCAGGCATGCCGCTTGTGTGGTGTAAGCAAGGATGATGTGGGGCTTGCTGCTGCGGATAACCCGGCGCAGGCGTTTCAGCTCTGCAAAGTAGGTGAACAGGGAAATGCTGCGTGAGGTGTGGTGTTTCACCGAGGCCGCAGTCATGCGCCCGACCAGTTCATTGGGCGGGGACATAACGGTGTTGCGGAACCCGAGCTGCTGCAGACCTGCTGCCAGGTCTGAGGTAAGCTGGTTGATGCTGCCGGGGCGCAAACGTGGGCTGAGGTGGAGTATGTTCATGGAATCAGCGCGGGCTGAGACTCTGGTACAAGTCGATGTGGGTCTGTATCATATCTGCCCTGCGGTAGGGGGCAGGCACCGGGCTGAGCGGTACCGGTCGGTCGGTGTGCCATTGCTCCAGCAGGGTTGCCATGGCGGTGGTGTCGCCCGTGGGAACTTTGCCTGCTGGCAGGAAGAGTTCGAGTTGTTCGCCCACGCCGCCGTGTTCGTATCCTGCCACCGGGCGCCCGAGACTGAGGGCTTCCAGCGTCGTCTTGCCAAAGGATTCCGGCTGCAGGGTGAGGGAGAGGGTGACATCGCACGCGCAGAGTACATCTGCCAGATCCCTGCGGTGGCCGGTCCAGGTGACGTGCTCTGCCACACCTGCAGCGGCAAAGCCAGCCTGCACTTCATCCCGGTAGGCTTCCTTGCCCTTTTTGGTTTCGCCGACGATGACGGCGTGCGCCGGGATGCCTTTGCTGCGCAGCTGCTGGAGGATGGGTCCCAGGTGTGGTGCACCTTTCAGGCGCGTGATGCGCCCCGGGAGGCAGAGGGTGTATTTGCCTTGCAGCTCTGGATAATCTGTGTACCATTTTTCCAGCCACTGTGCGGTGGGGCTGTATTCCGGATTGAAACGCTCTGTGTCCACAGAGTTGGGGATGACAACGATGCTGCTATCCGGGGTGGCGGGGTAGTTTTCCAGAATGTGTTCACGCATGCAGCGGGAGACGGCAATGATGCGGTCTCCCTTGGCCATGATGCCGGAGTAGGCGTTGACGGAGTGGAACCCGTGGAATGAAGAAACGATGGCTGGACGTTCGTTTTTCGGGATGCGGCGGACGGCCAGATGCCCGACCCATGCGGGTACGCGTGAATGCAGGTGCAGGATGTCGGGCTTTTCTGCGCGGATGAGGCTGGCGGTGCGACCTACCTGGAGCAGGGTAAGCAGGCTTTTTTTGCCAATCGGGCGGGTGATATGGCGCGCGCCGGTTGCTTCAATGGCGGGAACCATGCTGCCGCCGGCGGAGACAACGATGTTTTCCACGCCTGCGGCGCAGAGTCCGTCGCAGAGTTCCAGAACGACTTGTTCCACCCCGCCTGAACTCAGGGAGGGCAGCAGGTGCATCACTTTCATGGCAGGAGCTTGGGGAATTGTTCCAGTATGTAGCTGGCGGCTCGGGCGGCTTCGTTCATTACCTTGCCCGTGCGGGGGATTTCATGGGTTTTGGCCCACTCTGTGAATCGGCATACGCTGCCGTCTGCAATCAGCATGTTGAGCCCGCGGGCTATGCGGGATGCATCCGGTTTGTGCGGACCTTCCTTTGCCGGCATTTCGATAATGCCCACCGGGGCTCCGCTGGAGAGTGCTTCATACACCATGCTCACGCTGTCTTGCGTGACCCACACTTCCCTGGCCTTGGCAAGGTTTTCCTGCACCCAGTCCGGTCCGGTTTCTTCCACGGGCACCACGCGGATATTCGGGCAGGCCGCGGTGACGTCTGCCACGAAATCTGCCGGCGTGCGGCGCGAGGTGGTGAGCACGATGGGGGTGTTGGCCTGGCGGGCTATGGAGGAAAGCTGGTTGAGCACCAGCTCGGCATCCCAGTTATAGCTCTTGCTGGGGCCGCCAATGAGGATGAGAGTCTGGGTCTTGGGGGTATCCGGCGTGGGGCGTATACCGTTGATGGCGCCGATGGTCGGGAAAATCTGCCCGTTGGCCTGGAAACCATCCGGCAAATCGTGGCGCGGCGTGATGCACAGGTCGAACAGGCTTGCCGGCAGACTGGGGCGCATGCAGACCATGCACAGGCAACGCAGATGCCGTGCCAGGCTGATGGCTGCCAGGTGGGTGCCGTGTCCGGCGCACAAAATTAAATCCGGGCGTGGGTGGCTGAGTTCCTTGCCTTTGTAGAAAAGCTTGCCGAACCAGCTTAAGCCCGTGATATCAACTTCGTAGCAGGCGTGCTCCCGCTCTGGTGCTTTTTCATTTGCCTGTTCGATGAGGGCGCTGGCAAGACCGCGGGTCTGGGAGAGATGACCTTTTTTGCCGTCGCTGATGATGTAGATAATCATGGCTTCTTTATTGGAGAGGAAGTGTGACGCTGCCGCAGAGTGTCTGCCCGAGCAGCGGGGTATTCAGTGTGCCGCAGGGCAGGTTGGCTTCGCTCACGGTGGTGGTGGCTGCCGGGTCAAACATGAGCAGCGGCATGCCTTCCGCCTCTTCCGGGTTCATGACATCCGGCGCCGCTATGCTGCACGGATTCACGCAGCAGGCACGCACCAGTTCTGCCCAGGTCAGTTTGCCTGGTTTGATCAGGTGTGTGTACAGGGTGGGCAGGTAGTGGTCGAGCAGGCACATGCCCTGGGGCGCTGTGGGGAAATCCTGTTTCTTGGCGAAGGGCGGGCAGGGCGTGTGGTCTGAGACAATGCAGTCGATGGTGCCGTCTTTCACGCCGGCCAGCAGGGCTTCGGTGTCGGCCTTGTCGCGCAGGGGCGGCATGGTCTTGTAGTTGGTGTCATATTCGCCCACGTTTTCATGGGTGAAGAGCAGGTGGTGCAGGGCTACCTCTGCCGTGATTCTTGCACCTGCGGCTTTGGCACGGCGGATGATTTCCACGCCTTCGGCTGTGCTGACGGTCTGCACATGCAGGCGGCAGCCGGCATCCTGCGCCAGTCGCACGATGATTTCAATGCCGATTTCTTCTGCGCAGGCAGGTGTGCCGTGCAGCCCCAGGTTGTAAGAAGTGGTGCCGGGGTGAATACAGGTGTTGGCGGTGATGCTGGGCACATCTCCGCGTATAGCGAGCGTCATGTCCAGCTCTGCCACGTATTTCATGGCCCGGTGCATCATGAGCAGGTTGCCGGGGCGTTCGCCGGCATCGCTGAGTATGGTGATGCCGCGTGCCGAGAGGGTGTTATACGGTGCCTGCTGCTCGCCTTTCATTCCCTGGGAAATGCAGCCTGCGGGTATCATTTCTGCGGCAGACCGCTGCCCGACCGCTTCGCGGAAGCTGTCCAGTGCGGCGCTGTTGTCGAACATGAACCCGCTGGTGGGCTGCACCAGCAGCGCCCACACGCCGCCTTGTACGGCGGCCTGCCCGGTGCGGGTCACGGATTCCCGCTTGCTGCGCCCTTCGATTTCCACCTTGGCGTGCATGTCGAAGAGCGCCGGCAGGATGAGTTTGCCGGTGGCATCGATGACGCGGGCCTGCGGGGGAATGTTCAACTGCCCGGCGGGGCGTACCTCTGCGTCGCTGATGGTCAGGTTACCCAGCTCGGGTACTACCTGGCTGTGCCCCGGTGCCAGGCGTATGTCAAATTGTTCTCCTGTGGGGGCCCAGGTGGCGTTCCGGATGTAGGTGTTAGTCATTGTGTTGTGTCCGGGGGGTAAGGTAGGAAAGGATGCTCATGCGCGCGGCGACTCCGTTTTCAACCTGGTTGCAGATGAGGCTGTTGCGGTATTCCATGGCGCTGTCGCAGAGTTCTACGCCGCGGTTCACCGGGCCGGGGTGCATGATGCTCAGGTCGAGCGCATCAATGCGCTTGAGGCGTTCTTCTGTAACGCCGAATGCCTGGTGGTAGTCTGCGGAGGGGAAGTAGGGGGTGTCCATGCGCTCGTTCTGCACGCGCAGCAGGTAGATGACATCCGGCTTCCAGTCGAAAATAGCATCCCAGTTCGTGAAGCGGGGAATGCCTGTGTGCTTCTGCAGGGGGACCAGCGGACCAGGGCCCATATAGGCTACTTCTGCTCCCAGGCGCTTCAGAATGGTACTGGTGGAGCGGGCTACGCGGCTGTGCAGGATATCGCCGATGATGACTACCCGTTTGCCGCTCAGTTCTCCATACTTTTCCTGCAGGGTGAAGGCGTCCAGGAATGCCTGGCTGGGGTGGGCATGAGCACCGTCTCCGGCGTTGATGACGGAAGCCTTGGCATGGCGGCCAATCACCGCCGGAATGCCGCTGTTCTTGTGGCGCACAATGATGTAGTCCATGTGCATGCTCATGAGCGTGTCGATGGTATCATGCACGCTTTCTCCTTTGACCACGGAGGAGGTGGCCACGCTGAAGGTGGTTACATCTGCCTGCAGCCGGCGTGCTGCCAGCTCAAATGATGAGCGGGTGCGTGTGCTGGGTTCATAGAAGAGCGTGAGCACGGATTTACCCGCCAGTGCCGGGTGGGTTTTTCCGCTGCAGAATACCTGCTTCATTTCCGCAGCTCCTTTCAGAATGCTGCGGATGTCCGCGTCGCTCAGGGCGTCAATGGTTAAGAGGTCTTTAGGTGTAGTGCTCATGGCGAGAAAATGGTGTGGCCCGGGGAAAATGGGCTTCCCTGCAGATTACTCTGCCAGCTTGATGATGCGGTGGGCGGCCATGGCGGCATTCACCGGGGTCTTCTTGTGCAGGCCTACCGTGGTGGCGGGCACGCCGCCCGGCAGCTGCGAAATGGCCAGCAGGGCATCCACGCCATTCAGCGGGCCGCAGGGAACCGGCACACCGATGACCGGCAGTTCCGTATTCATGACAACCACGCCGGGCAGTGCTGCGGAAAGCCCCGCCACGCAAAGCAGCACGGCCTTGGTGCCGTTGGCTTCCAGACCTTTCAGATATTCAAGCAGTTCAGGCAAATCGCGGTGGGCAGAGTAGATGACTTCCTCGTGTTCCACGTTGTTTTCCTGGAAATACACGCGAGCCGGTTCCATGAAAGGAAGGTCGCTCTTGCTGCCGTAAATGGTGATAACTTTCATGCTGGCATCATTCTATCACGCGCACGTACATGTAGCAAGCAAAAAGCACGCAAGCCGCCGCTTCTGCGGGGCGTGAAGGAGGGGGGGGGCTGCGCCGGCTGGCGGGTGTGCGCGAGCGGGCAGAAGAGCGTTGTCACCGGGAAATGACCGGAGTCTGCGCCGCATCTGCCGGAGGGGGCGTGTCGTCGCCATACCAGTGGAGCGCGGCTATGGTAATGTAGATGATGGTCAGAACGCCACCGGCCAGATTGACCATCTTGCCGATGATGCGCCAGCGTGTGACCAGCGAAACTCCCAGCACCGCAAGTCTGGCAAGAAAGCCGATGAAGGCAATGAAGATGGTTTTTGCCAGATCAGGTTCAGCAGGGGGCGCTCCCGGTGCAACGGGGGCATCTTTGCTGAATACGTAGTACATGATGGCCGGCACGAGTCCCAGCATCAGCGTGGCGCCAAAATTGTCCCAGCTGTTAAATGCGTTCAAATCTTCCGGTTGTTCACTCATGACTGGTTGAGTATAGCGCGGCTCTGCGGTTGTGGCAATTCCTTTTTCGTGCGGTGCCGCATATAGTGTGTTCGCCGGGCAGAATTTTCTTTACAAATGATATGCATTCAGGCATTCTCTGCGCCGTCTATGTCATTCTCAGAACTTGGTATCTGCCCGGAGATTTTGGAGGCCATTGAGGTTCTCGGTTTCGAAACCCCTTCACCTATTCAGGAAGCTGCTATTCCGCCTGCAATGGACGGTGTTGATATCCTGGGCCTTTCCCATACTGGTTCGGGTAAGACTCTGGCGTTTTCCATTCCTGCCCTGGAAAGCATAGACCCCGCCCTGCGCGAGGTTCAGGTGCTGTGTCTGGCGCCCACGCGCGAGCTTGCTGTGCAGATATGCCGCGAGGTGGATAAACTGGCTATGTTCCTGGATGGTGTAGCCGCTGCGCCGATTTATGGCGGTGCTTCCTTTGCGCCCCAGCTGGCTGCCTTGAAACGCGGTGTGCAGTTTGTGGTGGGTACGCCCGGGCGCATTATTGACCTCATGGAGCAGGGTGAGTTGAAAACTGAGCATATTTCCATGCTGATTCTGGATGAGGCTGATGAAATGCTCGATATGGGTTTTCAGGAAGATATTGACCGCATTGTGGCGCAGTTGCCGGCAGAGCGTCAGACGCTCCTTTTCTCAGCTACGATGTCGGCAGCCATACGCAAGCTGGTGGATGCTGTGGCCAATGACCCGCAGGAGATTGCCATTGAGCGTCCGCAGCTCACTGTGCCCACTTGTGAGCAACTGGTGTATGAGGTGGTGTTCTCTTCCCGCATAGAGGTGCTCAGCCGCCTTATTGAAATGGGGCGCATGAAGCGCGGCCTTGTATTCGCCAACACGAAACGCGTGGTGGATGATATTGTGGATGGCCTGCTGGCCCGTGGCTATGCGGTTGACCGCCTGCATGGCGATATGCCGCAGACTTTGCGTGAGCGTGTTATGGATTACTTCCGGAAAGGGAACCTTACCGTGTTGGTGGCTACGGATATTGCTGCCCGCGGGCTTGATATTGATGATGTTGATACCGTGGTGAACTTCGAGCTGCCGCGTGACCCGGAGGATTATGTGCACCGCATTGGCCGCACTGCCCGCGCAGGCCGCAAGGGCCGGGCTGTTTCCTTTATCGGTCGTCACGATTTCTCCCTGCTGGGCCGTCTGGAGCGATTTGTGGGCGTGCGAATGCAGCGTGAGAAGGTGATGACCGGTGTTCAGGTGGAAGAGGTGCGGCGCGAGTCTCTGGTGGATGAAATTCTGGAAAGTGCGGCAGTGGCAACGGAGTTGCCGGAGGCGTTGCGTGAGATTGACCTGCCTGCTGAACAGTTGCTGGCAGCCATGTTTAACCTGCTGGTGTCCAAGACAAGCCGTGAGCTGCAGCCCATCCCGGAGGACAGGCCCAGCAAGTTCTCCCGCACGACCCGGTCTGCAGACGCTGATGCCGCGCCTGTGGAGAAAGGCAATGATTGGAGCAGTCTGCAGCAAAGTGTGACACTGTTCATGAACGGCGGCAAGCTGCTGGGCCTGCGCCCCAAGGATATTGCCGGGTTGCTTTACAATGAAGGCGGTGCTCCGAAGGGAACGGTGGGTGATATCCGCATCTTCCTGAAGCATTCACTCATAGAGGTGACGCCTGAGATTGCACCCCAGCTCATCGAGCGCCTGGGTACTTGCAATATCTGCGGCTATGAGGTGAATGTGCGCGAGGATAAGGGCCGTCCGCAGACTGGGAATGCCCCCTATGAACGCGAAATCCGTCCTCGTGAGCGCGAACGCCGTGGCGCTTCTTATGCCGGCCGTGGTGCCAATGCCGGCTTCCGCCGCGAACGTGAAGAACGCTACCAGTCCGGACCGCGCCGGGATTCCCGCGAGCGCAGCAATAAACCGGAACGTGTGTTCTACGATAAGTTCAGCCGCCGCCCCCGCCGCCGCGATTAAGGGGGTGGGTTTTACCCCGGTTTTCAAGTAATGTCCGGTGGGGGCAAGTGGATGTTCTGCTTTTTGACGTATTGTTCCCTTGCGCACCGGGTGTTGTGTGGTAGAATAGTGCGTGTTGTGAAGATGTTGCCGTTCATGTGTGTGTGTGTTGCTGCCCTGCTGCTGTCTGGGTGCGGGGATTCGCGCAGTTCGGCAGAAAAGGCGGCAGAGCAAGGGGTGCTCATTGTGGGTAACAACCAGGAGCCCATGAGCCTGGACCCGCACAAGGCCACCGCTGTGGCCGATGGCAAGATTATCGCCGCCCTGCTGGAGGGGCTGGTGCGCCCGGATGCGCAGGATGAAACGCGCATTCACCCCGGCATGGCAGAGCGCTGGGAGCACAACGCCGATGCTACGGTGTGGACATTTTATCTGCGCGAGGCGTGTTGGAGCGATGGAAAGCCTGTGACAGCGCATGATTTTGTGTATGCGTATCATCGCTTGCTGCACCCGGAGTTTGGTGGCAAATATGCGGAGATGCTGTACCCGCTCTGGCATGCGGAGGAGTTCAACCGCGGCACCCGCACCTGGGAGGAGGTGGGGGTGAAGGCTCTCGATGACCGCCGGTTGCAGCTTACGCTGACATGTCCCACGCCGCATCTGCTGCATCTGTTGCTGCATTTCACCTGGTGCCCGGTGCCGGCGCACGCGGTGGAAGCTCATGGCGGTATGCTGGACCGCCGCAGTTTGTGGAGCCGCGTGGGAAACTGGGTGGGGAATGGTGCATATGTGCTGGATTCTCACCATTTCAATGATTATTTGCTGGTAGCGGCCAACCCGCGCTACTGGCGCGCGCATGAGGTGCGGAACCGCGGTATCCGTTTCCTGCCGATTGTGAATGGCTACACGGAGACGCGCATGTTCATGGATGGCAAGCTGCATATTTCCAACAATGTGCCGCCGGAGTTGCTGGCTGTGGCCCGCAGACAGCGCCCCGATGCCTATTGCCAGGATACGTATTACTGCACTATTTTTTACCGCTTGAACACGAAGCGCCCGCCGCTGGACGATGTGCGGGTGCGCCGGGCGCTTGCTCTGGCGGTGGACCGCGATTCGCTGGTGAATGACGTGGTGCGTGGGGCGGGGCGTGCGGCTTCGTGTTTCACGCCTCCTGGTGCGGGGTATGACCATTCATTTGCCTTTGCTCCGCAGGGGGAACGCGCGGAGTTGGCGCGCCGCTTGCTGGCAGAGGCCGGGTATCCGGACGGCAAGGGGTTCCCGGTGCTGGAGATTATGACCACCAGCCGCGATGTGCAGCGTATCATGGCGGAGACGATTCAGGCCATGTGGCAGCGCGAGCTGGGGATTCATGTGGAGATTCGCGCCTGTGAGTGGACGGCGTATAAGGCGGCGCAGCAGAATGGGGATTATGATATTTCTTCTTCATCGTGGAGCGGGGATTACCTTGACCCGGCTACGTTTGTTGAACTGTGGCGCAGCGGGGGCGGCAATAACTGCACCGGCTGGGGAAGCCCGGCGTTTGATAAGGCGCTGAATGAGGCGCGGCGGGCCAGCTCATCGGCGGTCCGGCTGGCTTGCCTCTGCCAGGCGGAATCCATCATGCTGGAGGCGCAGCCTGTTATTCCGCTGTATTGGAGCGAGCGTACGTATTTGAAATCTCCGGCGGTGGAGGGCTGGTACCCGCTGCTGCTGGATAATCACCCTCTGGATGCGGTGCAGGTCAAGCCATGATAAAGCTGCTTTTCAAGCGACTCGGGCAGGGATGCCTCGTGATTTTTGTGCTCCAGACGATTACTTTCTTTCTGGTGCGGATGCTGCCGGGGAATCCTTTCTTGGGCGAGCGTAAGCTGCCGGAGCACGTGATGGCCCAGCTCAATGCTCTCTATGGGCTGGACCAGGGCGCTCTGGTGCAGTATGGCAACTATTGGAAGGGCATCATCTGCTCCGGCGATTTCGGCCCTTCCCTGGTGCGGGAGGGGGTGCAGGTGGCGGATATTATTGCCCAGGCTTTTCCGGTGTCTCTTTGGCTGGGTGTGCTGGGCATGGGGATTGCCATTGTGGTGGGAATTCCTGCGGGTATGATGGCGGCATACTGGCGCAACCGCTGGCCCGATGCCCTGTTCATGCTGCTGGCCATGGCGGGTATCTGCATCCCGGCTTTTGTGATTGCTCCGCTTTTCGGGCTGAGCCTGGGTATGCACGTGCCGGGGCTGAGTGTTGCCGGGTGGGATGACCCGCTGTGTGCGGTGCTGCCGGCGCTGACTTTGGGGCTTATCAATGCCGCATATATAGCCCGCCTGACCCGCGGCGGTATGGTGGAGGTGCTTTCTGCCGATTTTATCCGCACTGCCAGGGCCAAGGGCGTGCGGGCTGGGCGCCTGTTGTTTGTGCATGCACTGCGCAGCGGCCTGCTGCCGGCGGTGTCGTACCTCGGGCCGGCATTTGCTGCGCTTATTACCGGCTCATTCGTGGTGGAAACCTGTTTTCAGGTGCCGGGCATGGGCTTGCATTTCGTCAATGCCACCACGGACCGGGACTACTTCCTCATTCAGGGCCTGGTGTTCTGCTATGGCGTTCTCATCGTGATTGCTAACCTTGTGGTGGACCTGGTGCTGGTCGCCCTCAACCCCCGCCTGCGCTCGCAGGGTGCTGCCTGATGAACATGAACTACGAACAGGGAAATTCGCTCTGGAAGGATGCCCGCCAGCGTCTCGTGCGCAACCGCGCTGCCATGGTTGCACTCTTGTTCCTGGTGCTTATGGTGCTGGCTTGCTTTGTGCTGCCGCTCTTCCCCTGCATTGCCAACCCGAACGCCACAAACCTGGGCAACATTGCCGCGGATTGCTCATGGGCCCACCCCTTCGGCACAGACCAGCTCGGGCGCGACCTGCTGGCCCGCGTGCTGTACGGCGGCCGCATTTCCCTGCTGGTGGGGGTGGTGGCAACGATTGTTTCCTTTATCATCGGTCTTAGTTATGGTCTTGTGTCCGGTTATATAGGCGGTCGCACCGATGCCTGCATGATGCGCACGGTGGATGTCCTCTTCGCGCTGCCCTTCATTGTGCTGGTCATTGTGTTCTCGCTGAGTATCGAAGAACCCAGCCGCGAACTGACCAACTGGGTAGTTGCTACCACCGGCTGGAGCCGCGAAAGCGTTGCCCCCATTCTCGGCCTTGTCCCCTTGTTCATTGCCATCGGTGCTCTCGGGTGGCTTACGCTGGCGCGCATTGTGCGCACCCAGACCCTCGAAATCAAATCCCAGGAATATGTGCTTGCTGCGCGTTCCCTCGGGCTGGGGCATCTGCGCATCCTCTTCTGCCACATAGCCCCCAACCTGCTGGGAACTGTCGTGGTGTACACCACCCTGGCTGTGCCGGGTATCATGCTTACGGAAAGCACCCTCTCCTTCATCGGCCTGGGCGTGCGCGCCCCCAATTCCTCCTGGGGCACTCTCATCAAGGAAGGCGCTGACCGCATGGAAGCCACCCCCGAGCTGCTTTTCTTCCCCGCGCTCTTCTTCTGTCTCACTCTTCTCGCCCTCAATTTCCTGGGCGACGGCCTCCGCGATGCCCTTGACCCCAAGTCCGCTAAGGATTAGTTTTAATCTCGCAGCCGCAGGCATGGACGATGGTCAGGACGCTATCGCGGCTCACGCCGCGACGATATCCTCACTGCGTTCGGGCAGTTCCCAGAAACGACCAGTGTTTCTGACTCCCCGCTGGTCCACATAGCGTGTCCGCAGCAGCGTGGCATCCCGGTGGCCGATTTCCAGCTGCAGCTCCGCAAAACTGCGGAAATAGCTCAGGTGGTAACTCGCAAAAGTATGCCGCAGCGCATCCTGCGGCCAGCGCCGGGCAGGGGAGTCCCAACCAGCTGCGCAGCGCAACTCCCGCCAATGGTACAACCAATTTGCCGGGCATATCCTTTCACCATTCGCTCGCTTGTGTGCCCTCAGAATCCGCATCAGCGGTTTCTGAATGGTTAAAATGTATTTCATCATGAAGGTGAATCGTTTCGTGCACAAAATTTTAGGATTAATGCAGACTCCAATGGCAGTTGCAGGGGCCTGTTTTATGTTTCAGCCTGTCCATTCGTATGAATCTGCGAATTACGACATAAATACAGCAGAGGATATCGAGTACTATGCTGCCAATATGCCATCGGCTGATGTTATAGAGTTCAGCATC
>JAEIGA010003605.1_pt1 | contig 24190 bp, 16 predicted proteins | sample 9270691 | NCBI WGS metagenome assembly JAEIGA01 (sample SAMN17057246, study PRJNA624740) | gut metagenome | biome: biome; isolation source: fecal sample | host: Bos grunniens | place: China: Xizang | collected 2019 | reverse complement strand
TGTATGAGTTTGATTAAAATATATTTATAAAGGAGAAATTTATTATGGAAGATTTAACTCAATTTAAAACCCAAATAGCAAATGCCTCTCTTGAGGAATTAAAAGTTGAAAAACAACAACTTGAAGCTGCATTGGCTCAAATGATGTTTGATGGAACTTTAATTTTAAAAATAACTTTAATAGACGAGGCAATTTATAAAAAGGAGAAAAAATAATGGCTCGTCTTACTCATCAACAAATAACAGATGAAATTCAAAAGTTAGGATATGAACTTGTTGACGACTCTAAATATACAAGCATGCAAAGCCGCATCATAATACGTTGTCCAAAAGGACATTTAATTGAAACGTGTCTCGCGGATTTTCGTCGTCCTAGTTTTACATGCCCCATCTGCGATAAAGATGTTGATTTTATTAACCCTAAAGATGTTCCTGCAAAAAATGATGCTTATAGAGTAATTGCATTTGACCAAGCCACTGAAAAGTTTGGTCTAAGTATCTTTGATAATGGTGAATTAGTATTTTATCGTTTGTTTACTTTTAGCGGCGAACTTGTGGCTCGTTTAAGTAAAATTCACAAACTAGTTGAAGAAATTATTATTCCTCAATGACAACCAGATTATATTGTAATGGAAGATATCCAATATCAAAGCAATGGTATTTTAACTTTTAAAGTATTGGCAATGTTGCTTGGTGTGATTCAAACATCTTGCGCAGAGCATAGCATTCCTTTTGAAGCGGTTAGTCCTAATGTGTGACGAAAATATGCGGGTACTAATGGCGCGAATCGCCGCGAAGAAAAGATGCTTAGTGTTGCTATGGTAAAAGAAAAGTACAATATTAAAGTTTCTGATGATGTTGCGGAAGCAATCTTAATTGGACGCTATGGCGCTATGATGCATAAACGTGAATTAAAAGGCTTTGGCCAATTTTAAAACCCTCGAAATTCGAGGGTTCTTTTTTATTTTAAGGATGCGATTTGTGTTTTAAGTTCTTCTACTTCTGCAGATAATTCTTGCACTGCCTTTCATAAAACATATACAAGCTTAGATTCTTTCATTTGCATAAAATCGCCGAATTCTCCAGATGCATCTAAGTTGTCTACCATATTGAAACCGTCAAGACTGTGTTCTGCGGCTTCTTGAGCAATTAGACCAACTGATAGTTTTGGGTCATTCAAATAATTAAAAGTATAAATTGGAAGCTGTTTAATAATATCTAATGCTGAAAATTCTGCAGGTTTTATATTTGATTTTGCACGACAGTCAGATGTTGCATTAAAATATTGTGCTTCACATTTTCCTTTGATAATAACCTCTGCATCATTTGTATTGCCATTATTGTCAATGGTTAATTTAGACGTAGCGAAGTAGGTTGGTTGTCTAGTATAGGTTGAGCCTACACTATCTTTTGCGGATGATTCAATTACTAAGACACTCTTCCCTTGATCATCGACAGTTTTATAAATTGTTGCAAAATCCCCCCAACCACGTGGAGCACCTGTTCTCTCACCCGGTGCATCACTAAAAAACCATAGTGTAGAGCCATTAGCCAAAGTGAAATTGTGTGATTTATCTTGCCCAACAACAGAGCAAGCCTCTCCCGATAAAATGATAGTGCGTTGTTCGTCATCAACCGCATTTGATTTTCAGCCACTACTAACTGTCAAGGTTTGGGTGACACCAAGATTTTCTTTGATTTGTACATCCTTGTTAAAATAGAATGGAAATTCAATATACTGATAGCGTGCATGCGATAGTATAAATTTGCCTAATGTAAGTCTTGAAAGACTATCGTTTGGTTTAGTATTTATATTATTAAATCTTAACTCTGGGCAGTTGTTTCTGTAACGAACGTCTGCAATACCTTCGGTTGAAGATGTGTTTTTAACATATCTTAGCTTGCTGGGTCAGGTAATTCAACCTCAACTTTCATTAATTTCTCTACCGTCTTCAGTGGTTGTGGCTAAGTTTCCAGTATCTGTGCCAGTTCCTGTTGTGTTGGCACCGCATCCTTTAATATGATTGTAAAAAATTGCCATAATGTTCACCTTTCATAATTATTTTCTAATATATTATAAGCCAAGATGGTGGAGAAATCAATTTTATTAATTAATTTCTCCGTTGTCTTGTTATCGAATTAATTTAATTAATTGTCCAATTACTTTGTCTTGGTATTTGATTGAATTTACTGTTAGTTGGATATTATCATCACGACGTAAGTCATAGCTAATATCAGTAATATATAGATATTGAATTAAAGAACGATAGATGTCACTATCAGGATCATCATACAATTCTTGTGCATTAACCTCAATACCATCTCCTATTTTTAACTCTTGTCCTCTATAGTTGCTTAATGTTCATGGATCAATAACAGAAATATTATAATTACTTTCTACTTGTGCTAGATCCTGTAAGGCATACTGAGCTGATTGTAATAGTTCTGCTGAGGTGGAAGCATTCTCGTTTGTATAGGATTGTTCAAGAAGTAAGTATGGATATTGTAAATACAGTTGTGATCAAATGTGATTGTGCCCTTCTTGTGCTTGTTTATATAAAGTTGGGGTGTGATTAGAGTAATTACAAGATAATAAAACTTTAATCATCATATCATATCATCCACCAAAGTTTTCTGGATAATGTAATAAATTACCGCTTAGTTGTTGAAGTTCTTGAGTTCATAATTGACCTCCTTCTTGATGTTGATATGTTACAAAATCATTCTTTATATTAATTCCAACTCAATTGTCTTTGTCTGATAGAATATTTAAGTAGCGCATTGTTTCATATATTGCCGGATTAGAGTTTACAATATCATTTAATGTTACCACTTCACTAATAGGCAGTTGATATTGTTGCTCAAGTGTTATGGTGTCATCATTATAACTATCATGTCTAAACTGAAATTTGTGTGTCTTAGGGTTTTTACCAACAATTGGCACATAGTTGGTTGATAGATCCAGCCTATTGAATGTTAATTGATTATTTAGTTTAGTGTAATGAGGAGACAATATATTAACACTATAATAGTTCTTGGTTTGGTCTACTGTTGGTTGTCAAAACTCTGGCAAGAAATATTTGCAATTCTTACTTGCATAATATGCATTGGTTCAATATTCTGTTAAATTGGTTTCAATTAACATTGCTTTTTCTCTAAGAATAGTAGAATCACCTTGTCTATTTAAGTATCAAAATTCGGCATTTGAAAGATCATCTAATGAAACATGAAAATCACTATCAGTACTGTTTACAGCTAAATCAATTAATTGACTCTCTATTTGTAATTGATATTTGTTTTCTTGATATAATATTTTTCCCATTACTTTGCTATCAAAAACGAAATTATCTAATGTATCTTTATTGTATTTATAACATGATACATTAACTTCTTCAACTTCTTCAAATGATTTTAAATTATAAACATTATCCACACGAACATAAGTATCGTTTCGATTAATTAATTGGTTGATAGTATAAAGACGATTAAAGTTGTTCGAACCTATTTTTTCATAGATTTCATAGTTGTCTAAGTCTATATTTGAGTCATGTTTAAATTGGATATAATCACTTTCTTCTAGTCCTGTTACATAGTAACCATGAGTTAGATCTAAACATTCTGCAACAATATCAAATTTTTGTAAGCTGTCATTTTTATAATAAGATCTACGAGCCAACTCTATAGCTAAATCTATACGCCCCTTTTCGTCGTAGCTAGTGGTGTTCTTGTATCTTTCAGAAAAATCATCATAAATAAAAGGTTCATCCTGCAGTACAATAACACTAACCGTATCTTCGCTATTAGCGTTTTGTAGTCAATGATCGTGTAGGAGAGTATAACCTAATTGTTTTAAACTAGCATGTGTTATGTTCTCATCTAAAGACTCTCAATCAAAATCACTACCGCTTACTTTCATAAGAAGATTGTTAATCGGATAATAAGTAATCGCATCTAAACGATTAATCTGACGCTTATCTTCCTCTGACGTGTTTAGTGAAGTTGGAATAGTATTCATCTGTGTAATTCATTCATGTTCTTTTAATACTAACAGATAATAACTAGAATTTTTATAAATAACATCATTTTCATCCAAAATTTTTCAATAACTGGTTCTATAATAGTAGCGTTTATTACTATCGCCAGCTATGTGTTTAATAGAGGAACCATATTGTAGATAAGAAGTTAGAGTAAACAACAATCCCTGTGCTTTTTTTAAGTCTCATTGAGATGCAAGATTAGACATGGTTAGATCACCTTGTACACCTTCAATTGCTTCTTTATATGTATCTTCAGTTTGAGTATATACTATTGAATTTCCGGTGTAATACGATTGAAAAGAATCAATATCACTTGCACCAAATACGTCTTGATATGTTCAACCATCATTACCAAAACCCTTATCTCCATACTTCCAAACTGCATGACATATTAGGTGTACTAGCCCAGCACCTACAATACTGCCAGCTAGAAAACCACCTCATCCCAATCAATTAGCTCTTTCCTGAACGGGCACAGAAATTCTTCTCATAAAAGTCATATAATTCTCTGTGTTAACAAAAGGTATCTTATGATAAGTTGTGTTTCCTGTTTCCTTTTCTGAGTCGTAATAATATCATGATGTTAATGGGAATGATTCTTCATATATTCCGTTAATTGTTAAATCGTCTGCATTCAATCGATTTGCTGTTCAGTTTTTTGCATTTGAGATATAAGATAAAATGTTTTTATGCAACCCAATATTAGGTTTTAACTGAGACTCAGAATCATAGGCATAGAAATATTTTCACTCAGTATTTGGGTTTGTACTTTGAATCATTGAAATTTCATCTGATAGACGAGAATGAATAAACTTATTTGTTGCTAATGTTGTAGGTACGTTTTTCAAAGTCTGATAAAAATAATTAACCTTCATCTCAGCTAAGTTGGTTTTAACATATTTGCGATAAGGAGTTAAATCATATTGTTCTGTGCCTAGGGGTAATTGTTTATCAGTAAACTCTATTTTTTCTGGTGATGATTCTTGATAAGGCTCTATGTTTATACAATGTTGATAACAAGAAATTGATAATGTATCTTGTTCTGTATTTAGCTCAATTTGAAAAAGCGGCTCTGTTGTAGTTACATATCGAGAATAGTATGCCTTTTTACCGTCAACTGTATGTTCTAATAGGTTTTTAATACTATCAAACACGTTTTTATTTGTCTCGTTTCTTTTAATTTCTCATTGTAACTCATAATAAGTTGCATCTTCACTTCAACCTTGATATTGATCACTGTTTTCTGAAATAAACACAAAACCATCTGTTTGGGGATTAAGATAGTAGTATTTTGTATAGTTGTCTTTTGTAACCAATTTGTTTTTATCAACAGGCAAATATTTTTTACGGTTATTTTCAATTGTTTGTTGAATAAAAATATTTTTTTCTGCATTAAGACTTGTTAATTTAACATATTGATTAATTTTATCAGTAAAAGTATAATAAGTTGTTGCTGTATCTCCCGGATCTGGCAATGTTCACTTATAATTATATAAGTCACCTAAATTACACTTCTCATAAAAATATTGACGGAACAAATACATATTTTTTAAAAATGTTTGTTCTGCATTGAAATATTTATTAACATAATCAGCTAAAGTTTCATAATAATCAATCATTTCTATTCTTTGTGCGTTATTTTGAAATAAATCACTAATTGCTAATACAAAATCTGTTGTAGTTTTTGTTCGACCATCTGTTTGAAATGGTTTAACCAACTCAGCATTAAAAGTCGCTCCAACCAAATCGATTTTTGTACTTAGATTAGATAGAATTTTAGTTTTTGACTTTAAACTTTCATAATATAATTGTGAATATAACAATAGTTTAGCATTGGCTTTTCTAAGGTCATTTTCAAAAATGTTTATTAAATTATAATATTGTTGTTGATTAATAATTGAATGATCATAAAAATATTTAAAGTCTACTAAACGATTTTCTAATCATGGAACTTGGTCTGCAACTTGAGCAAATTCTAGTTCTTCAGTAGTAGCACTACGATATTGACACAAATAGATTTTTGCAAGGAGGTTTTCTGGAGGATTTGAGTCTGTGTATTTTAATTGAATATAAATAATCTTATCAACACACTCTTCTGGAGAAACAACTTGCACAAACTTACTGTCTGAATCAAAAAACCCTATTGATCAATTTTGATATTTAGAAAAATACACTTCTTCTCCAAATGATATTGAACTATAAGCCCCACCATTAGTAGTGAACTTAATTTGATCATATTTAACATCTCAAGTTATTGTACTAGCTATTGGAACATAAGCATAGCCATTTTCAGAATCATATATTATTGAATTGTTAGATGATTCTGTTGTTTCTCAATATTGAATATTTTCAGTACAAGCTGCAGAAAATAATCCCTCTACAAATTTACTGTCTTCTCAATCTTTAGTTTCAAATCATCTTCTAAAAAATGCAGGAACAGAAGGAATCATTGTTAATACTTCTTCACCAATAGTGTGACTTTGTACATTTAATATAGAACTAAAAGCAGTTCCTAAATGTTCTAGTCCAAAACTTTGCAAATTAAAGTTGGGCGAATATTTTAAACCGGTTGGTTGTAATGATTTTTTAGGTTCAAATCAATAATATTTTAAAACCGTATTATCTTCTAATATGCGCTCATATACTTTTAATTGTAAACCATATTGATCTCCTAGAGCAATTAATACTGAATTTGCTGTGCCGCTTGCTGAAAACGAAACGGTTTTATGAAATTCAGGATATTGCTCAATAGAATAAGTATTAGTTTTTATGTAATATGTTTTGTCATTGTTTGTTATAGTTTTTTGCTGCAACAAAGATAAATAAGTATATGCAATATTACAATCAGGCTGAATTTTACAATACACCCATCAATCTAATGTTTTAGCTCCAATAAAATCAACACTGTCTGGATTATTCTCAATTGCATATCCCGCATTTTGACGTGATAGTTGATAATTAAAACTATCTTGACATTCATATTTAAACACAGTGTTTATTGCATGAAACTCATAATTAATTTTACTAACAGTCATTAAATGATGATTATCATATTTATCAACTAGTAATAATTGAGCGCCAATGTATAGGTAATTAATAAAAGGATTTTTTTCAATACGATCTTCTCTTATAACATCACGATTCATAGAAAAGGTTAATGTTCTTTGAGTGTTTTGATGTAATTCAAATTTTTCATCATATGTATAACAAAACGACTGGTTTTGTTGCATAATTGCTGTGTTGTGTTGTTTAAGATGTATTTTTTCATCTGTGTCTGATCAATATTTTATTAAATTATCTTCATAATAATTAACTACTGTATTAAAGTTGCTAATTGGAATTTTTGACGACACTTTAAAGGAGGTTGATCCTATTGAAGGCGCCATATTAAGTAAATAAAGTTGAAATTTTGCCATATTAACCTCCTAAAATAATCGCAATTCTATAAAATTTTTTGAAACATTTTCAGAAGTATTGGTATTAAAACTAGACACTAAGTGTCTTTCCAAGGAGAAAGAATCTATTGAATACTTCACATCCATAAATACCTCTTCTTTTGTTTTTGAAGCAATTACTTCTCCTACTAAATCAGACCCCCCGGTTCATAAATTGCCCACATGATCAGTAACATAATCTTGAGTTTGATTCATACTTACAGAAATATTTTGTATTCCAAATGCTCCAGAAGTAATGTATTTAGTTTCTGGAATAATGTATCTTAAATTCTGTCCTAAATTAATATTTACTTGATTAATAAAATTACCGAGTTCATTGGGCGTATAGGTTGCAACTAAATCAGATTGTTTTAGTCCAAGATAATAGAATGCACCATTACCAATAGGTGCAATTAAATATGAATCTAATAATTGTTTTATAGTGTTATTATCATTATCTTCTCCAATTGGTCTCTTGTTAAGAATACAAATATAACCACTTGGGAAGTTTCTATAGGGTTTTATATCTATTTTATCTGTTTCCTGTTTTTCTTCAATTGTGTACGAAGTTGTATGTATATTAACTGGTATTTGATCATCTAAATATCACACTCCTTGAGGTACTGTTACAGATAAAAATGGCGTTAAATCACTATTAAAATGTAAAATAGCTTTTGCACCATAATCGGCTTTTATTTTTTTGTTTATTAATAAAAATTCATAAACATAGAAGGGATTACTAACATAAGAGCCAGAAAAAGATAGGTTGTCTTCTGTTGGTATCTGAAATTGTGAGTTTGTATCTTTCGGAGTGATTTCTAAAACCACTTGCACAGCCAGTTTTGCTATTTGTGAAATTAAAGTTTTAACCCTAAAAGAACCTGATAAGTATCCGGTTTCCTCATTATATGTGGGTTCAGTCTCAGTTTCAAATTTAAGGTTGCTCATAGACGTAAAAGATGGCACCACCTTACAGCCTTTACCAATGTATTTATTAATTGTTCCAACATAACTATCACCTACTTTTTTATAACTTATATCAGTTGATAAAAGATTGGTTGTTAAAGGCTCTACAAGATTACGAATAAAAACATCATAATCATCACCCGAACCAGAAATAGGCGATAGAAATGTGCTTTTCTTTAATAAGGTATACTCAGGAATCTTACATGAAGCAGATTGATAGGTTTGATAATATTCCTTATCACTGTTTCAATATAATAAAATACCATCACCATAATTGCTTTCATTATAAAACCCCTGATGTCAACTTAGACGCGAAGGGAAGAATAAAGATACTTTTTGAGAATCAATATCAATCTGATAAGGATTAAGTCCCACAGTAAGGTCTATTTGTTGATCCTTCGGTGTATTGGGAGAATTGAAAATTATATATTCTGGACAATTATAGGTAATATAATCTTGCAATGATGTAATTTTCGCATTTAGTCCATATAAATATTGTTTATTTCAAGCACGATATGTACCATGTTGTTGATGAGAGTTAAAATTTACAATCTTCATTACTTCACCACCATTTTACTAACAATCGAAGGTTTATTTGGGCTAAATTCAATTTGATACTGCTTGGTTCCACTATTATATGTTAATGTAAAATCACAATATACTTCTTCATATTCTGTAACATTTGTTGTGGTTATGGTTGTAAAAAACTTAACTACTGGTTCAATAGGAGTTTCCGTGCCTGTTCGAGTTGCTGCGGTAATAGATGTAATATTACTAATAGTATCAACTTGATATTCGTTGTATGGCGACCCCACACTACTTCCCATCAAATCTTTAAAAAGTAAAACACTACAATATTTCTTATCATCAACCTCTCAAACATTATTTTCACCAGAAATAGTCTCCGGTGTTTCCACTAAAGTTGGAGATGTTGCACTATAGGCAAATTCAAAAGAATAATTATAATTACCTTCTTGAGGATCTTTTGTAATTTTCTGTGGTCAAAAAATACCACCACGCTCTGCTGTAATCTTCTCAATACCACCGTCTGGCTTTTTAATAACAATATCACCCGGAGAGTAATCAGTATCACCTGTAATTTTTGTATTAATTACTAATGATGTATAGGGCAATAAATCATTAACTGCTCCTTGAAATTTATTAGGATCACTTAAAATATTAGAAATACGATACAAATCTCAATAAGCCAATTCTCTTGTAGTTGCCGTGATTTTTTCTTGTAAAAAATTTATATTGCTTAAAAATTGTTCAGGGCTATTGGCATTAGGATAAGGAAGGAGTCCATAGTCATGATACTGATTTGTAAAATAGTTATTTGACATAATATACCTCCTATATAATATTTTTACGACTGTAAACTGTAATTGCTTGATTTAATTGTTGCTCTGCTACTTTGCTTAAATCAATATTTTTATAAGTTAATTTAAATTTTCAATTAGTACTTAGTTGTGTACTATTATAAAACTTACCTGGTAACTGCCAAGCACGAATATCTGCACTCTTTAACACAATTTTTCCGTCTTGTGTGTATTGATAGTTAATTAAATATCAAGTTGTATTAGAACCCGCTTGTATATATATTAATCCCGTTTCAGAATCATATCGAATGTAATTTTGATAAATAGGAATTAAATCAGGCCATTGAGTATTATCAGGATCTAAAACCGCACTCATTGCACTAAATAATCCTTCATCAAGATCGGAGCTTTTAAATTGAAGAGAAAAGTAGCTTGAATAATAACCATCCTCAGTACCACTAATCATTTTCATTTGTCCTGTTGATTCGTTATAAAAAGCCATCTGAGAAGGATAAGCTCCAAGGCCTTCGCTATAAGCATTAAAATTTTTAACATACATAATATGTGTATAAACATTACCTAAATATACACAAGGACACTTAAACATATCATTATCTGCATCAAAACTTACAGGCGGTGTAATAATTTGTAATTGTACTGTAATATCATCAAGCTTAAGATTTCACTGTGATGCGTCAAATGTTACCACTCCACCGCTAAATGAAATATAACCCCCAGCAATAATAACAGTAGATCCAGTAGTAGGAGCAGTATATATAAAATCTTTTATTTTAACTGAATATAAACAATAATCTGCTTTTAATTGACATGTAACAACAGAATTTTCATATTTATATGTTGCTAAGTAATCTTCTCCTGCTGTAATAGATATATCATTTTCCGATAATCTAAAAGACACCTCGACATCCTCTGTATGGGTCTCTTGATCAAAAATATTTCCTTGTGAATAGCAATAGGGTGTTGTTCTTGTTTTTACTTTATCTTCTAATGATAAAGGATTTATCTTATAACTTAAAGAAAGTTTAGATAAATCAGGTGTATTAGTTAAATTATCTAACTCGATATCAAACAATAGTGTAGACTGTTCTGTTGTAGGGGCTATCGCCTCTAATCGTAAACTGGCTGTTGAATTTGTAAAATGACAAGGTAGCTCAAATGTTAAAGGGGTATTTAATAAAGATGGGTCTGTCATATCTGTAGCAACAGAATTAAGTTCTCAACTACAAATAGTTTTCCCCTGAAAAGTGGTGGAGGTTGCAATATATTCATATGGCAGATTTGATCTCACACAAGCATCGCCTAATACTTCTCATGTTAAATCTAATTCCGTATAATATCTTTTCTTTCCTTCAGCATCTGTTCCAACAATATATTTCGTTGAATCTGCAATTTTACCTGACTTTACCAAATAACCATATTTTTTATCAAAATCAAATGTAATATAGTTAACTTGATAAGGGCCAATACATTCTAAAAATTCTTGATATTCTTCAATTGTAAATCAATATAAACCAACTTTCATAGGAATAGTTTGTTGTTTAAACTCAACCCCCAACAATGCATTAGATGCTGAAGAAAATTGAGGTTTAGCATATTGATTAGTAAAACCAGGACCATTATAAAACTTCAAACTACCTTTGGATTCATTAATAATAAAACAACCAAAATCATCAAACATATTGCGACCTCGCCACTGAAAAGTGGCGAAGTCATCTAATTGTGTTTTTAATCTTGCTCGTTCTACTGGAATATCTTTTTTTAAATCACCATCGTAAACTGTTTTATTTAAATTTGTTTTATAAGACATATTTTTCACCTATCTTCCATAGCCATATTTAATTAAAGTGGCTAATATAGTTTCTCACATTGAGTTTCCATCTTCAGTGTTCAAATCAAATGTCTGATCACCAACATTAATGGTCGCATTATTAATTACTTGCTCTAAGGTTTCACTTAAATTAGTAGTGTCAATTGAACTACTAAAAGCTCCTTCAATGTCCTTAGCAAACTGTTCTAATTGTAAACTAGTTTTTCCATCTTCACGAGCAGATGTTAATAATTGTGTGGTAAAATTTGGATCCTTCATGTTTGCTTGCATTGCTTGCAACAACAATTCTTCATTATTTAAAAGCTCATCAAATTTTTCATTAATTTCAGAAACCTCATTATCAATTGCTTCAATTACCGCCTCTTGCGCACGTTCTCGAAGTTCTTTTTGACGCTCTTTTTCTAACTCTTCTAATTGTTGCTCAAGCTCTTTGGTCTGTTTCTTAGAAGCCATATCTGTAGTCGTAGATAATTTAGAGATGTTTTCTGTTAAACGATCAAAGGTTTCTTGATAGTCTTCATCACTTTGTTGTTCATTAATAGCATCAAAATAATCCTCATAAGCCTCTTTTCGTTTATCTAAAGAGTCTTGCAACTCTTCTTGTTGTTTTTCTAAAAATTCACGATATATTTCTAATTGTTTTTCTTCTTGTTCTAGTCGAAGCTCTAAAGACGCTTCAAACATTTCTGTTTCGTTCACTAGATATTGTTCATATTCTTTTAATTGTTTAATTCAAGCCTCATTACGCTCATCGCCCTTATACGCCTCTTCAATTTTAATTTGTTGACGAATCTCTTCTAAGCGTTGTTGGCGTTGTTCCGCTAGTGCCTCATTGTCTTGAAGTGCAGCTTGAATTTGATTATAATCTCCTGTTTCAAAGGCCTTTAATAAATCTGCGCCGCTAGAGCCCTTAAACAATTCAGAATTATCATTTAAAAACTCTGCACGTTCAGATTCTGATAATTCTTGTCATGAACTCGCTTTTTCATAGAAATCATTAATGTTATTTTTTAAACCATCCATATTTTGCCCAATGTCTAAAATACTCTTGCCCAATATATTATTAAGTTTAGTAACAATTAAATCTCAACCCTCTACTCAGTCTTCACCCATGGCGCTCATTTCATTTAAATAGGTACCAAACGTACGGTTTATTGAACTAGCAATATCTCCGCCACTTGTTGATAGATCATTTAGTAAGTTTTTGAATACGGTGTCAGAGTCTTCAGTAATTTTAAAATTGCTATCTTTTAACTCTTTATTTAATTGACGAGTAATGTCATGTAACTCATTAATTTGATCATAAGATAAGCTAGCATTATCAATAAATTCAATTGCAGATTCATTCATTTCTTGGAATATTTTAAACTCGTTAAATGCTTCTTCTAAAGCCCCAAGCGCGGCAGCATCTCTGCTTAATGTTGCAGCTGCAGCATCATATGCCTCTAATTTGTCTTTTAAACTATAATCATCAGATGTTAAAATCTCACTGGCTTCAATACCATCTACTTTTGCACCGTTTAAAGCTTTTACTAGCGCTTCAACTTTTTCAGGGTGGTTGGCATAGTTTAGTGCTTCAAGTGCATCTACCTTAGAAAGGATTTTTTTAGTTAAAGCTTCTGTGGCTATGGCAGTTTCTTCATCTAGTTCTTTTGTTTCTTTCATTGCATCAATATAGTCATATAAACTCGCATTATTAATAGCATAAATTGCATCTCTTGCTTGTACCATATTTGCTTTATTGCTATACAACAATTGACTTAAGTCAGAACCATTCATCGCATTTACTATTCTTAATTGCTCTTTTCGTTTTTCGTCTGCTAGTTTCTCAGCTTCCTCTGCGCTATGTCTTAAAAATTCAGCTCTTTCTTCTTCGGTTTCTAAAGCCTCATAAACACTTTTTTCAGTAGATTCTTCATCTCCTCACTTTTCCTTAGCTGCCGCTTTGCTGTCTTTATCGTCTGCCTTTGTATCGTCTAAAGATTCTCCACCCTTATCTAATAACTCATTCATTGCCGCCAAATCATCAGAGGTTTTTAAAATTTTACGATCTAGTGCATCAAACTCATTAATAACATTATTAAGGGTTTGAGATTTTTGATCTAGTTCATAAATTTCAGCTGATAACTTGTTAACTGAGTTTGCCGCCTTATCTGCAGCAGAAGAAGTATCTTTAAATACAACTAATCATACTACTAAAGCCGCTAATGCTGCTATTAAAGCCATTACTACCACAACAATTGCACCAATAGGGTTTGCTGCCATTGCAGCGTTAAAGCCTCATTGTGCTCCTGTTGCAGTTCCTGTTGCACTAGCTCCAAAAAGTGTTGCTTTTGCTTTTGCTTTTTCTTCTGCTGTTGCTTTTCCACTTAAAAGCACACCCAAAGTCATAGCAAAATTTCACACACCTAAAATACTATTGGCAATTAAACGAGTTGTATTTAACGCTTGTTGAATTGCGTTTCCTACAATACCAAGAGCGTTCTCTTCTTGATAAAGACTGTTTAATTTGGTTTGCTCCAGTTGCATTTTTTTTGTGCCTTCTAGTTTTTTATCAATTTCTGCCCTTTCCATTTCAGTTGCTTTGTTACGGTTTTCTTGTGCTTTTTTAAGTTTTTTCTCTGATGCTTCTAGCTTTTTATTTTGTTGCAACTGTTTCTCTTTTGCTTTGTCAAGTGTGTTTTTTGCTTTGTCTCTTTTTTCTTCTGTTTGTTTTTTGTCTTTCTGTTTTTCTTCTTTTCTTTCAGCTGCTTCTTTTTTCTTTTTATCAGTTTCTTCCCATACCTTATTAACCTTTTCTTCGCTTTCTCTATCTATTTTATCAAGTTTTTCTTGTATAGGAGCTAAATTTTTTTTAGCCTCATCAACCTTCGCTTCCGCTGCCTTAATTGCTTTTTCCTCTCCAGTTTCTCTTGCATATTCAAGTTCTAACTGAGCTTTTTGTAACTCCATTAACGCCGCTTCTTGTTCAAGTCGTGCAGAGCCAAGTGCAAGGCGTCTTTCTTCAAGAGCATTTTCTAATTCTTTCCCTGCATTAATTGCATCTTGATCGGCTAATTCAATAGCAGCTTGTGCATTTTGTACTTCAGCATCAGCTTTATCAAACTCTTCCTGTGCTTTTTTTACTTCCTCATCAACTTCATTGGCTTTTTTTTGTTCAGCGTTATGTTCTAACTCAAAAGCCTCAACCTGGTCATCATTTCCATCTTTTATTAATGTTTGATATTCTTCGTTGTCTTTTAGTTTTTCCTTTGCTGCTTTTTGGTATTCTTCATCACCATAAGCTTCCTCTCGCATGCTTTGAATTTTTTCTTCTGTTTCAAGAATTTGTCTTCGTAGTTCTAGTTCATTATTTGTTTTAGCAACAAACTTCTCACTACCCTTTTCAAATAATTTAGAAAGTGCAAATAAACCAACTCCAACTTTAACTAATTCACCAAGAAAACCAGCATCACCAGTTAATACTCTATTTAAGTTTTCTAGTACTCTAGCAAATAATTCAACAGTATTAATAATAAATTCACTGTCGCTTACGGTTGTAACAATTTTTTCCCAAGCAACACGCACTTTATTACTAGCAGCATCAATGCTATGTAAGTATTTTTCCATTTGAGCCATAGTAGCTCCAGCTGAACGCGCAGAGATTTGTTGTAACTCAGTAACACGTTCATAGTCAGTCATCATCGCAATTAAACGAGATTGTTGACGAGTGCCCGCTAATGCTTTTGCAATCGCAGCTTGTTGGTTTTTATTTAATGTGTCCCATTTTTGACCCAACTCATCTAATACTTCTTCAGTTGAGCGCAACTCACCCTGTTGATCTCTTAATGCAATACCAACATAAGCTAATTGTGATTCAACTTTATTTATATCGGTGTCTCCACCAAGAGTTTCGCCATAATCGCCTAGTTCACGCATACGCGCAATAATTGTTTTTAACGCAGTACCCATTGTTTCAGGTGCTTCACGTGTAGTTTCAAGACCTTTAGTTAATAATGCGGTTGTATAGTCAATTGACATACCAGCTAAGTTTGCTTGTGAAGCAACCTTAGATAACGCAATCGCTAATTCATCATAGTCGGTCGCAGATGCAGCCGCAACTGCAGCGAACTTGTCTGATACCTTCATTGCATCTTCTGCCGCTAATTGGAAACCATTCAACGCTGTTGTTAAGTAATTAACTGAGTCTGTAGTACTAACCCCCGCAACTTTCGCTGCTGAAACAGCAGCCTCGGTAAGCACAAGTGCATCTTGTACTGTTTTACCTTGCTTCATGTATTCGGTAGCAACACCCGCAATTTCTTTTGTAGTTGCACCACATTGAGCTGCTAATTCTTGGTATGAACTCACTAATGCATAGGTCTCTTGACGTGTCTTTCCTGTAACCATTGCTTGTTGGGTTAATTCTTTATCAAGCTCTTGAATTGTTGCTTTGGCTTCGCTAACTGCTGATTTTAAGGTTCGCATTAACGTTGCATAGATAGTGAAGTTTTTTGCCATTCGTGCAAAAGTAGACTCTTCCTTTTTTGCTTCTTTTGCTGGTCCACTATCTACACCTTTAATTGATGGTTCATTTGAACTTTCAGCTTTATTTTTTTTGCTTCTAACTTTTGCACCTGTGATTTTAGTGTCTGTAATGTCTCGACTTGCTGCAGTATAGATTTTTGTACCAGGACTGTTTTTTGCATCTATCTGAACTTGTTTATCGATTTCTGCAGATGTCTCAATAAGCTCTTTTCCAAAAGTCTCTAAATTTTGAGTACATTGCTCAACTACTGTAGCTTGAGTTTTTTGACTGTCAATAAAAGTCTGATATGCAGCTTGAGCCTTTGCTGGATCTTCAAACTTACTCCAGTTTCCTTGCTCTGCTGCCGATTCTATACTAGCCCAGGAAGCCTTTTTCCCTTTATGAGCTCCACTTTTATATACAAAATCATTTTGTTCTTTTGCCCAACTTTCAGCATGTGCTTTACTATACTTAAAAGTTTTAGTGCTACTATCGTATTTTCCCGTTTTTTGAACTCGATCAAGTTTCTTTTGTTCTTCTTCAATCTTTTCTGTAATTTGTTTTTGTCTTTCAAGCAAACTTAGCATTTCTTTGCTTAGCATACCTTCGCTATCTGCTAATTTCATAACTATTTCATTTGCTTTTACAAGTGCTTGTACCAGTGCAATAATCTCAGAATGTCCTGGATCTGCCACTTTACTAAGCTTATCAATACTTTCAATCAATAAATTAAGATCACGGGCAGCTTCTGGTGCTTTGTCTAGTGGACTTTTACCTCCACTGTCTTTCATTTCACTTAAACCTTGTTGATGCTTTTTAATATTTTCAATTTGCGGCGCAAATTCAACCTGTAAATTTATTTTTGCATCACTTGCCATGTTTTACCTCCTGGTAAAATTATTTACCAAATAGTTTATTAAATTCTGTAATGTCTCCAATACCTGCTAATGTTTCTTGGGTGCCTTTTGATAGTACTTCAGAAAATTCATCAATAATTGAATAAAAATGATCAAATTTTAATCCATTAATTTTTTCTTGTAATTTATTAAAAAGATCATCTAATTGTAAGAAATAAAAACCTTTTGCGTTTTTAATCATTTCTAAAATAGGAAGTTTTGTCTTTCTATAGAAGTCTGTGTTTTTATATTCTTTTTCAAACTCCTTTACTGCTTCTATAAAATCAAAAAAGTTTTGAATTTCTAATAATTCTTTAACTTTAATTTCTAATTCTTGGTTGTTCATAATATTCTCCTTTACTCAAATGTAATATAGTTTTCACCGTCTAGCACAGTAAAACTTAAACCAATACTGTTGATTGATTGTTTAAAAAACAATGTCTTATCCGCTTCAATGCTACATCTCTCAAAATGCATTCACGCATTTTTTGTTTCGTCGTCTTCATTGCCTTGTAGTTCTAAATCTAATGTAATGTAAATATGATTGTGATTTTCATTTAAAGACAAACTGCTCTTAGGAATATATGAAAAGAAAGTTAAATATTCATAATTAGCTTGTTTAACCTCTAAAATTGCTTCATCTGACCTATCAGTAGAAATAACTCCGCTAGCTTTAGCTAGGCCTTGGTCATCATATACAAACACCTGATACACTGGATTACTAGGAAAGTGTAGTTTTTTATTTTCATCAGAACGAAGATATTTAGTAGTATTATTCAAACCATCTTCATATGATTTAAACAATAAATTTAAAATTTTCTCTGTTAAAACTACGTTTTGTAAAACTACTCGTGAAACATTGCTTGCATTAAAACTTAATACATTTTTATTTGTAGTAGAATGAACATCTTGATCATTAAAATATACAGTTGCTTCAACATCTTCTATTACAGTATAAGGTTGATTTCCGTATTGCATATCTTCAGCACCCAACTTTCCGGCGCAATAAGATCTAATAATACACTTGGCTTTATTACCTAGCTTATAAGTTTTCATATTTTTCACCTCGTTTTATATTTATAGTATAACATTCAAAATTCAAAATAGCAACTTTAGAAATAAAAAAAAGAAGGATTTCTCCTTCTAGTCATATAATAATACAATTTCACCGCATTGCCTTGTTTTATTCAAATCAATAATACGTTGATTAGTAGAACCACGCCATAAAACTTTACCTGAACCTGAATTTAATTCTTGTTTATACTGACCGTCAATTAATACATCAATATAGTCTAAACATTCTAAATCAGCAATTTTTTCATATTCAAAACCAGTATAACATCAAACATCTTTATCAGGAAATTCGAATCTAATTTGCTTCAAAAAATGAATCAAATTTTTTGCTTGATATAAAGGATCTCCTCCAGATAATGTAATTCCGGAAATTTCTTTACGTTGAAGCTGATCATATATTACATCCATATCTTTTATTGTAATTTCATGACCACAATTGAAATCTCACGTTTCAGGATTATGACAACCAGGACAACGATGACCGCAGCCTGCAAACCATACTACACAACGTAATCCATCTCCATTAACTTGATTATTTTTATCAATTCTAATTATTCTCATAGCGTTTCCTTTCTATACAAAAATACAGATGAAAGTTCAGAATATAACTAAAGCATTAACAATAATTAATGCATAAATCCATCTGTTGCGGCTTTTTGCCTCTTTGGGCATGTTAATAAAGTTTCTAATATTGAAACCAATTAACACAACCCAATAAAGACATATAAAACATTTTGTAATAATACTAACAATTTCTGGTGTCATTACATACTCTTTCTATCTGCGATTTCAGCTAATTTCGCATCGTTCATTTTAGATGTTCCGTCTACGCGTGAATAACCAAGATAACCGCAAACACGATTAATAGTTGTAATATCATTTGATCCGCAATGAGGACATTCAGTAATGCCATCATCTACTGTTTCGCCGCAATGTCCACAGTAACTCTTTTCAATATTAACACCAAAGTAATATCCTAATTTCATTGCACGTTCAACTGTTTGTTGAATATATTTTAAATTTTGTCCATTTGCAAAACGACAGTATTGAATATGACCACCACTGCTTATGTGGAAATAATTAAATTCTGCGTCTTGTTTTTCTCATGGGGTAATGTCTTCGCCAACCCACATGTGGAATGAATTTGTAAAGTATGCGCGGTCAGATACTTTTTCAATTACACCATATTTTGCACGGAATTGTTCTAATTGAGTTCCACAAAGTGACTCTGCTGGTGTGGCATAGATCGCTGCGATATATGGAGTTTTGCCTTCAATACGTTCTTGTTTGCGCATGTCAACGTAGTCAGAAATAAATTTCTCTGCACGGAAAGCCAATGAGTTGATGTTGTTACGCACTTCGTATAATGATTGTCCTGTTGCTAATTCTTGAAGTTCATTAAGTGCTGTGAATCCATATGAGAAAGTAATACGACGAATAAATTCATGAATATTGTCTGTTGGCTTAATATAACCAAAACCACCTTCACAGAATGCAACTGGATTACAACTTGCTTTTAATTTTGACAAGAATTCAAATGTCTTAATATGAATACGGTGAATCATATCCATATAATGACGTAGTACATTAAAGAAGTCTTTTTCTTCTTGTTTTGCTTGCATATAAATCATTGGTAAGTTTACAGAAATTGCACCACCATTGAAACGCCCATGGAACATTGGTTTGTCATTTTCATCTGCTGGAATAAGTTCACCACGTTCATAGTATGGACTTAAGTAGGCACGACATCCCATTGGACTTATAATAGAGTCTACCCATTTAGGATTTGGATATACATTTTCGTTTTCATCTAACAACCATCTTGACTCACCAAATTGATGGTATTTATGAAATACTTTTGCAATACCTGGTTCAAAGTGCATTGTCGTCGCATCTTTTACCAATGATTCATCTGGCATATCTAAGCTTAAGTAGTCTGGATACATTGCAATTGCAGATGTCTTAATTGCTTCTTCAAATAAATAGTGCATTGGTTGACCTTGACCATGAAGTTGTTCTGTATATAAGAATACAAGTTTAGGGAAAATTGCCGGTCTGCGATGACCTGGTTTACCTTGTCCCTTACGACGAACTTGAAGCGCAACTTTCCAAACTAATTGTCCAAATTCATCTTCTTCACAACCACCTGTCATTGTAACGAATGGATAATCTCCACGTGATGATGCAACTGTATTAAATGTATGTTCGAATCCTTGGAACACTTGTTCAATGTCACGAGTTAAACGCTTAATTGAATATTTATGTGCAGTATCATAATCGTATTGGCCCATGTTGTCATATACAATTTCTTTATACTCACGCATGTATTTATTATATGTTTTACGTGCATATGGTGCTAAGATTGAATCAATTTCAGGAATTGTGAAACCACCATATTGTTGCGCCGCACAGTTAAGTGTAATGTCTGATACAAGATTTCCCGCAGTACGCACATCTTTTGGTTCATTATAACCAATGTGTTCCCACTCAAATCCACCTTGTAAAACTGCGCCCATATCAAACAAACAACAGTTGTAGGTTTGTGCACGAGATCCTAAGTCATGAATGTAAATATAACCATCACGGATTGCTTGTAATTCTTCGCGTGATAAGAATAGTTTTTTATAAATTTCTTTACTCAATGCAGTAAAAATTAAACTACGTTGAGTTGAAATTAACGCCGCAGTGGTATTTGCATTTGAACGGTCAATTTTATAGTTTAATTCATCTGCACTGTTTAATACACTTGTCATCATTTCTGCGTAATCTTTTTTATAGTTACGATAATTTGAATATGCTTGACCAATTTCTGGATAGAAATAGTGCAATACACCTTCAACGATACCATGCATCTCTACTACTGTTAGTTCTTCCTTATCGCATATATATGAATTAACACCGTTTTTAATTTTATCAAAATCCTCATCTGTTAATTCTATTTCTAGTCTTGCTGCTGATTTAGCAACTGCTGCTCTTATTTTATTAAAATCAAATTGTTCGATGCGTCCATCTTTTTTTATAACTTGCATAGTTGTCCTCCTGTATAATATATATAGTTTAATAGCAGTTAATATATTATATAAAAGGTTTTTGGTTTTGTCAAGATTGTTTTGTGGGTGTGAAAAAAATCCCGAGATATAAATCTCGAGATTCCATGTTTAATTAATAATATTAAGCTGTTTTAGTTGCTGCAGCAACAATAGTTGTGCTGTAAACAGTTACTCCACCTTTAACAACTTTAGCTAAAATAACATCATCTTTTGCCCAGCTAGTCAATGATGAGTTCCAAGTCAATCCATCGTTTTGTGAGTAATATACTTGTTCACCACTATTAGGTGTAATGCTAATTGCAGATGCAGTATTAGTAACTGTACGTTCTACAATTGGTGTTTGAGATGGGTCTACAATTGAATAGAACACACCGTGTTCAAGAGAACCAGTTCCTGCGTTATTACCAACCTTAATAATAGTTGTTAATAAATCCCCATTCATATCAAATACAGTAGCATCTCCTTCTGCATCTTGGGTTAAGTTAAAAATTGAATCTGGTAAGAATTGATAGAATACAATCTTAACTTTAACTTGTTTTCCTGATTTTCTTTCAATAAAGAAAGAGTCACCAATAATTAATTTTGGACCTTGGAAATCTTCACCAAAATGAAGTGCTGAAATAACTCCTGGATTCCATTCTTGGAAGCCGCCGCAAAGATACTCAATTGCATCAGCTTTACCTAATGCATCTTGCATTTCTAAACGAGCAGTTTTTCCGAATTTTACTAATGGATTAGAGAATTGTCCCCCAGTAATAGTCTTAGTAGGACCTTCTTGAGTTACGTTAGCAATTTTTAAAGTATCTAGTTCGCATAATAATTTGTCTTCACCTAGGCCTTCAACGTATTGAATGATTTCATAAGCAGTTTTTGTTTTATAAACATCTACGTCTAAAGCATCATAGATTTTTGGGTTCATTACAGTAACAACACCAAAACCATTTTCCATTAAGCCTTTAAAATTAGCAGAACCAGCATCTAGATTTGTTTTATATGCCATGTTAATACCTCTTACTTAATAAAGAATTCGAGCTTTTTGCCCTGTTTCATATTTCCAGCCGCCATTGCTTGCGCATTTAATTTATAAGACACTTCTCCCGCAGCTAGTTCTTGGAGTCAGTGAATTTGAGCCATTGTTTGATTAAATAGATAGTCAAATGTTAGTGAGGGAAAGCTATATATTATAGATAATAAGTTCTTCATTACACCATTAACATCTGCTTTTTTATTTTGACTTTTAATCTTTTTAATACGACCATCCATCTCTTTTTGTTTAAGATAGAATTCTCGTTCTTCTTGTGAAGCAAAGATGCGAGGTTGTTCTACTTTTTCTCCACAAGATAATTTTAATATATATATAACATATTCTCAAATTTCAGTTGTAATAGTAACATCATTTATAATAAGATTTTTATTTTTATAGTCAATAACAATTCCTGGTAAAATTATTGCTAGTGAATCCGCACATGAGTTGGCAAGACCACGAAATTGACTGTATTGTCCTAACTCAAATAATAACACTTGCACAATATCAAAAGCAGTGTGAACCTGATAAGGTAAGGTTGTAAAGTTTTCCTCTGGTGTCGTTCACAAATGATATACGGCGTTTCACATTGTGTTGGTATAATACTCTCTAATTGGAGGACAATATACTGGAATAATTTGTTGATCAATTTGTAATAACACCTTTTTGTCTATAAACAAACGAGTGATATTAAAGTCAACTTTAAAATTCAACTATAACACCACCTTTTTGGTTGGTTGTTCTCGTAGTTCAAATTGAATGTCAAACCCAGAAACGTATTCAGAATAGTTTAGTCTTAATGCACTTGAGATTGACACTGCACCAGAAATGGTGGCTTTAAACCCATTAAGAGTGTCATATACATAGTCTAATAACTGTAATAAACGATGTTTATTGTTATTTAATAAAATATGTTGATTATGAGTCCCAATATAAATGCTTCCTTTTGCAACAATATTGCCTTCAGTTCCTTCAAAATCAAAATCCTCATATGTGATAATAAGAAAAGAGTTTCTTTCCATATTTTGAATACCATTCTCTAAAGAAGGGGAAACCGACAAATATTGATCTTTTAACAATTGTTGAAAAGAAAGAGGTGAAAAACTAGTAGTCAATGCGTCTTTACCATCTAACACAAGTAAACGCTGAATGTTTTCATTTAAGCTAAGTTTTTTTAAAATTTCAAACATTGCTCTTTCAAAGTTCTCTAACTTACTCATAATCCACCTCATATTTAGTAGTAATTCTATGTCCTTTAGATACCGTAACAACCTCTAGTTCTTTAATACCGAAAGGTATAATTACATCAATTTGAGTTTTTGTGCGATTGATAACCTCTACACGAGAGCAGTTGGTTGAAAAATATCCTTGCTCCGTGGTGAAACTAGCTTTTTCGCCTGAAATAAGCTTCATAGAATTATTGCGAAGTTGAGTTGTTTCAACTTCAAAATCAACATCTGGTTCTTCTGCTTTACTTAAAGTAGATGTTCGTAAAGAATAATAGGTAATACCAGTAGTGTCAAAATTATCTTTTTCTTGTACCATTCACCCACGACCACGAACTTCAAAGCGTTCACCAATTGACAGTATATCTTTTCCCAATACTAAAATAGGTTTTTGTTGTGACTGCACCACAACATCTTGTTTTAATACTGTATTAATATAAGATTCTTCAGGACTGCGAAAATAGCCCCATAAACCATTGATTTCTACATTGCACAAGATTGCCTCATATTTATGTCATGAAACATCTTTAATAATAACAATTTCTTCAGAGATTAACCAATGCAATCCTTTAGCACTTCAAACACTACCTACAGGAAGTTCCTGATCAATATGTGTATAAATATATGCTAGATCTTTTTCTTGACGATTAACTACACTTGCAGTTACTTCATCACCAGAAGTGCCTAGAATAGAAATAGTGGGATAGCCATTAAAAATAAAACTAGAATTAGTTTTTTGGTTAGCTATCCCTCTCTTCTGATTAATATCCTGAAAGCGAGAGAAACTACTCATCGCTATTTATATCTCC
>JAEIGA010003604.1_pt1 | contig 24191 bp, 29 predicted proteins | sample 9270691 | NCBI WGS metagenome assembly JAEIGA01 (sample SAMN17057246, study PRJNA624740) | gut metagenome | biome: biome; isolation source: fecal sample | host: Bos grunniens | place: China: Xizang | collected 2019 | reverse complement strand
GCGGTCTTATGAACAAGAACGAAAGCAAATACTTTAACACGGCAATAAAAATGGACGAAGCCCTCGTTACGCTACTTGAAAAGAAAGACTTTGAATATATCACCATTAAAGAGATCTGTGATGCGGCAGGGGTAAACCGTTCAACCTTTTATTTGCATTATGAGAATACCTCGGATTTGCTAAAGGAAACCACACGCTATATTATTGACAAACACCTCGCATACTACGAAATAGACCAGAAACGCATATCTCTGCAATTTGCAACTTGCAAGAATGAGGAGCTTTTGTTTATCACAGATGAGTATCTTGTGCCTTATTTGACATTTATCAAGGACAATCAGCGTTTATTTAGGGTGTCTATCAAACAGTTCGACTCATTAAATATGGCTGAGGTGTATAGCAAAATGTTCGAACACGTTTTCAGCCCCATTCTTGAACGTTTCCGCGTTCCCGAAAAGGAGCGTGCCTATGTAATGAAATTTTATCTAACCGGCGTATTTGCCATTGTTATGGAATGGCTTGATAAAAACTGCTCTGACGATACGGCAACAGTTATCAAGGTCATCATCGATTGTGTGATGGGGGAGAGGAATATCAATGGATAGAACATGGAAGCTTGCTCTCGCAAGTCTGTCATTTAACATAGCGTTTGCAACCTACCACATTGTAATGGGATTGATTACACGCTCTTGGTGGTTATTAACGCTCGGTTCATACTATCTCGTTTTGAGCATAGTACGCTTTGCGGTACTACGCTATAAATCCCAGGAGCGTTTCATCACCAAGTTTACAGGGTGGATGCTAATAATACTATCCATTTCCCTTATCGGAACCGTTATACTCTCTGTTGTGCAAGATAGAGGTCACGAACGTCACATGATTGTGATGATAGCAATGGCGGCTTATGCCTTTACCAAGACTACACTTGCGACAGTAAAGTTCGTAAAAGCTCGTCGAAGTACATCGTCAACACTAATCACGCTCCGAAACATATCCTTTGCCGATGCCTTCGTTTCGATATTTGCATTGCAACGCTCAATGCTTGTATCGTTTGAGGGAATGAACGAAACAGAAATTGTAATCATGAACGCCTCTCTCGGTTCTGCCGTGTGCGTGATTACCTTTTTGCTCGGATTAAATCTTGTAAGAAATAAAAAGATGCTGTTTAAGAGCATAAATCAATAAACTAAACAAACAAATTCCAATTTGTCAAACTAAAAATGGGTGCAAGCCCATTACAAAAAATGAACCCATAACTCTAAAATTTGCACCCATACTTAAATGGTATCATAATTTTAGATTACTCACAACAAAAACAGAACATTTGTCGGTGGCAAATGTTCTGTTTTTATTTATCCAAGCCGCAGTAGGGGTTCCCCGAAGCTAGCTTGCCGACCTTTGGGGGTTCCCGTAGGCTTGGCATATCATCGACGCACGAAGTGCGACGTATATCATCAGCCCTTCAGGCTGCATCTCATCACGCGACAGCGTGTATGCAACTGCGCCTTGATGCATATCGCTTTCGGTATCTTGCGTCACTTGTCGTGTCCGAGCGACAAATAGCAAATATTCAACACTCCGTGTTGATGATATACTGCAACAAGTTACGGATGATATAACAAGGCTTACGCCTTGATTTATTTACATAAGTTTGTTTTGCCCTCCGGCAAAATCCAGTTGTCCTCACACCCTTGTGGTGTCTTTTTTATTTTGTGGAGCCACGGTTTGTTAATACTGAAACACTTAATATATAAAAATATATCAAAACAACTTGAAATATAGTAGATTTTGAAGTATAATATCATTGTGAGAGAAAAGAAAGAATTATTTTGGAAAGGTTTTACAAATGGAAGCTTTTTTTACTATTTATGAGGCTTTTTTGCACGGCTTTGCAAGATTTACGGTACATGCTCTTGAGATTATCGGTATAACTATTGTAATTTTTGGATGCTTAAAGGTATTGGTTCAGTATTTAAGGAAAATTATATGCAAGACTGTCCAGCAGGAAAATGCAGTTATCGCACTGGGAAGAAGCCTGGCTTTGGCGCTTGAATTTAAAATGGGCGCGGAGATAGTCAATACGGTTATTATAAGAGAGCTCAAGGAGCTTCTGATACTCGGTATTGTTATTGTTCTCAGGGCTCTGCTTGCGGTGCTTATCCATTGGGAAATCACAACCGAGGAGAAGGAAGAAAGAGCACATGCCCTCCTTAAAGAGCGAGCAAAGGAAGAAAACGAAAAGCAGTAAAAGTCTGAGTAATAACTTTTTTCTTCAAGGAGGATTATATGTATATCTTTTTTGCTTGTACCCTGCTCTTGCCACTCCTTGCCCTGAAAAAAAGAGATGCAAATGATACGACTATTCTTGATTCAAGGTCTACGACATGTATTAAGGGAATTTTATGTATCTATGTTATGCTTCATAATCTGGGGCTTGATTTGGAAAACGATTGGCTCAAGGAGGTTGTTTGTGAGCACTCGGGCGGAGTTGGTGTTGGATTATTCTTTTTCCTGTCAGCCTTTGGTATTATCCGCTCATATCAAAGACGGGGTAACAAATATCTTATAAAGCTGATACTTGTACATATTCCGAAGATATGGTTAGTTGCTGTTTTTATAAACGCTCTCACCTACCTCTCGTTTCAGCGCGGCTCTTATGAGGGCGTTGATTTATGGCTCAGAATATTGAACTTTGATATTTTTAACAGCTTTCACCGTATTAACAGGCACGGTTGGTATGTTGCATCGATAATTGCGTTATATCTGATTTTTGCCCTTGTATATTTTATTTGCAGTAAGCTGAAAAGCGAAAATAGATTGGTTATTGCCGGGATTGTGCTCGCTCTCATCTCTGTTTCCTTCCGCATTGCTGCGCATATTGCAGACGAGGGTGGAATGTATACCAGAGAGATGCCTGCATTCGCTATCGGATGTATATATGCAACCTTCTATGATAAGATCAACACTCTAGCCACGAGGTTTTTCAAAACGGGTATGATTTTATCTACTATTGCCTTTGTCATTGGCTTTCTGTTCGTTGAACCTATGGCGACCTATTCTGCGGCTTTTATTATTATTCTTGTTTCGCAGAAATATACCTATTATAGCTCTGTTACGCATTTTCTTGGCAAAATCTGCCTTGGAATATATCTCTTTTTGCACTATTCATCTATCGTTATGCAGTCATTTATCACAAATGAATATTTATGGGTTCTTACCAATGCAGGCTTCATTATTGAGGTTGCAGTAATAATATATGGGGTGCAGTATTCGGTAGATTATATAATTTCAATAATTAAGAACCATAGAAAAAAGGCTATCCAAGGATAGCCCTTTTTTCTTATTTGCCGCATCCACAGCCACAGCCTCTTGTGCCACCTCTGTCGTCGTTATTGTTATTATCATATCCGGGACAGCGAGCTCTGAAGCGGTCGGTGGGAAATGCCATTGTTCTGAACAGGTCGCAGGGATTGTCGTTGACGCTTGTGTCGCAGCATTCCTTGTCGGGAACACTGTAATCCGTAGCCTGAACCAAAAGTAGCGCGGGACGAACAAGTCGTATCACCGAGAATATTCCAAGGGACGCGACGAGTCTGTGGTTGTTCGCTCCGTTCACCAGCGTGCCGTCAAACCTGTTTCTTACTGTATCGGGTAGTTCACAGCACTCACAGCAGCTGTTGCAGCAGCACTCAACGATTTTAGTGCCAAGAAGAACCGGCTCAACCGTATCAACTATAGCGATGGGAGCATTGGTCGAAGCGGTTTCCGCATTGCAGGGACGGCAGAATCCATGTCCGTTAGGGTCAGAGGAATATGAGGTAACGGTACCGTCGCCACCGTAGAGGATTACTTCCTTTTCAAGAACGACAAGACCGCCGAAGCTCTGGCTTCTTCCAAGACCAAGACAAGCCTCGAGCTCGAGCTCGATGTAATAACGAACCTTAATTCTGAAGAATCCGCAGTTAAATGGAACCTCCTCAAGGTCAACGTGTACGCAGAGCGTTTTAGCGCACTTGGTCCTTATTGAGGTAGCCAGCGAGAGCGTCTGCTCGCCAAATTCGGTAAGATATACCGCCGCATCCTCAAAGCAGTCTCTGTCTCTGCAGCTATCCAGCACGCGCTTTGTATCAATGCAAACTGCACCCCTGTTATCGTTGGAGCATCTGTTATCTTGCATTGTTAGATCTCCTTTAATCTTTCACAATACTGACCAAGCTTACTTAATGCTCGGTCATTTCTATCTTATGCTATTTGTAGATTAATGGTGAAAGAAAAAAGAAAAGCACCGAAATCGGTGCTTTTCTTTGGTAAAATCAAACGAGAGCCTTGAGCTCTGCGGGTGCTTCATCAACGGGAATGGAAACGGAAAGAACAAGATTTACATCCTTAGCGAGCTTTTCGAGCTTGGGAAGGATTGCTACGAGGCCGTCAACGTCATTTACGCAAATCTTGAGCGCGGAATCAACGAAGATATCGGTGATATCATTGTTGGAGGCAAGGATGCCGGCGATAAAGCCGAAGAATGCCTCAGCGCTATTGATAAGGTGAAAATCAGAATCAACGAGTCTTGCCTTGTATGTAATCTCGTGGGTGAGCGTATCACCCTTCTCAATGCAGATGACAGAGCCGTTAGAGGTGTTTGCCGCATTGTTAGTGAGTTCGATGAGAGTCTTGGTCTTGCCGGAGCCCTTACCGCCTATTAAAACTTTAATCATGGTGTGTTTCTCCAATCTTTTGGCTAGTTGCCCTTTTTATTATATATTACACTATTTGATAGAAAAAAGCAATACCCTTTATATTATTTTTTTGATATAATATCTACTTTTGTATAAAGAATACAAGTATACTTATTATTTATTACCTATTCTCTGTTCGAGCTCCGCCTTCATATCCTCATATCCGGGCTTTCCGAGAAGGGCAAACATATTTTTCTTGTATGCTTCAACCCCGGGCTGGTCAAAGGGATTGACACCAAGGATGTAGCCCGAAACAGCACAGGCAAGCTCGAAGAAGTATACTATATAGCCAAATGAATACGCCGACTTATCAGCAACCTCGATAAGAATATTGGGCACTCCGCCGTCGTTGTGAGCTATCAGGGTCGCGAGCATAGCGGTGCTGTTGACGTAATCGAGCGATTTTCCCGAGATGAAGTTCAAGCCGTCAACGTTCGCGGGGTCATTGGGAATAGTAAATGGAGCGCGATTATCCTTCACGCTGATAACCGTTTCAAAAAGGTTGCGCTGTCCGTCCTGAATATACTGTCCCATTGAGTGAAGGTCGGTAGAAAAGACGACGGATGCGGGGAAAATACCCTTCTTATCCTTGCCCTCGCTCTCTCCATAGAGCTGCTTCCACCATTCGTTCAGCATAAGCAGATAGGGCTCGTAGCCGACGAGAATTTCAGTACTCTTCCCTTTTCTCAGAAGTATGTTTCTGAGAGCGGCGTATTTTACAGCCTCGTTAGTGCTTATATCAGAGCTCGAGAAGCTCTCTCTTGCAGCGGCGGCGCCCTGCATCATCGCAGAAATGTCAATTCCCGCGCAAGCAACGGGAAGAAGTCCTACTGCAGTGAGAACGGAGTATCTTCCGCCGACGTCGTCGGGGACAACGAAGGTTTCGTAGCCCGCCTCATCCGAGAATTTTTTCAGTGTTCCGCGAGCCTTATCTGTGGTTACAAATATTCTGTCCTTCGCGCCCTCCTCGCCATACTTTTCAATAAGAATGGACTTGAATACTCTGAAGGCGATTGCGGGCTCGGTTGTTGTTCCAGACTTGGAGATTACGTTAACGCAGATGTCTTTACCCTCACAGATGCTTATAAGCTCGGTAAGCGCAGTAGAAGAAATATTATTTCCCGCAAAGTAGATGTCGGGTGTATCCTTTTTAAGATTATTATAAAGCGGGCTCTTGACAAATTCTATTGCCGCCCTTGCCCCCAGGTAGGAGCCACCGATTCCTATAACAACGAGAATATCACAGCTTTTCTTGATTTTTTCAGCCGCAATCTGTATACGGGCGAATTCCTCCTTATCATAGTTGACAGGAAGGTCTACCCAACCAATATAATCGTTACCGGGGCCCTTTCCGCTTTTGAGAAGCTCAAACGCGACGTCGCATACGGGCTGCATATTCTTAATTTCAGCCTCGCTGACAAAATCACAAAGAAATTTTTCTATAACTTTAACGCTCATTATATCCTCCGCGAAAATTAATTTATATATGTATTATACAATATTTTCGGAGGCTTTTCAATATTAATTTTTGTAAATAATGCTTTATTTTTCGATTTTTATGAAACTGCTCCCCTTAGCATCCTCAGGAATACGTCAAAAAAGGTGAGTGTGTTAATATCATCCTTAATAATAACGTCACAGACGCCGATTTCCTTTCCGTCGATATAGTAAGTGACCTTTCCTATAGCCTCGCCCGACTTATGCTCGCCTTCAATGTGCTCAGGAAGCGTGTACTTCTTTTCGATTTTGTTCATATCCGCCTTATTAACAAGACAGATAAAGTGTTGTGAGTATGAAGTAACAGCGGATAGCTGACCCTTATATACCGGTATTCTTTCAAGCGGTGATTCCTCATCCTCATACAGAGAGTAGGATGCAAAGCCAAAGTCAAGGAGCGCTCTTGCCGCTTCGTTTCGCTCATCTCTTGTTTCGGAGCCCATAATTACAGCTATAAGGTGCATTCCGTCTCGCTTGGCTGTTGCGCTGACACAAAAGCCTGCTTTATCCGTTGAGCCCGTCTTCAAGCCTGTACAGCCCTGATAATATCTGACTAGTCTGTTCGTGTTCGTGAGTACAAATTCCCCGTCACGAATACTGTCCTGCCAGACGTTACTGTATTTTAGTATTTCATCGTGCTTTATAAGCTCGCGCGACATCAGAGCGATATCGTATGCGCTTGTTTTATGATTAGTTACCGTGTCATCAAGTCCTGTGCAGTTTTCAAAAACAGAGCTTTTCATACCGAGCTCTCCTGCTCGCTTATTCATTCGGGAAACAAATTCTGCCTCAGTTCCGGCAAGATGCTCCGCGAGGGCAACCGCCGCATCGTTGGCGCTTGCGATAACCGTGCTTTTCAAAAGCTCCTCGACGGTGAACTGCTCGCCCTCCTTCATAAATATCTGGCTTCCGCCCTTCGAGGTCGCGTTAGCGCTCACGGTAACGGTATCAGTTAAGTTGACTGCTCCCGAGTCAATCGCTTCTGCAACAAGAAGAAGAGTCATAATTTTTGTGACAGATGCAGGAGCAAGTGGCTCGCTTGCGTTCTTCGCGTATAGTATTGCGCCCGTTTCTGCCTCCATCAGTACCGCCGATTTTGCCTTGATTTCAAGGTTTTCTCCACTTGTGCTATCCATCTCTGCCTCGTTATTTGTTCCGTTATCCATATTATTTGTATCATCCGAGGCAAAAGCTATATACGTCGGTGATAGTATCAATATGGAGATAGAAAGAATTATTGCAATTATCTTTTTCATATATTACCTCCTTTTTATATAGTAATATATATTCAAGCACTCTCTCTTCTATGAAAAAAACGGAGCGCGAGCTCCGTTTAAGTTGATAAATATTCTTCTCTTGTTATTGAGGCTACACCCAGGTCGCAGTATCTTCCTTTACATTGTATTGCTGATCGGAGTATACCCTCCGTCCTGAATCCAAGCTTTATAGCAAGCGCTTCGCTCGCCCTGTTTTCGGCTATGTATCTCACTTCAATCCTATTGAGCTTTAAGACCTCGAATCCGAACCTTACAACCATTGAAGCCGCCTCATAGCCTATTCCCTTGTTCCAGAATCTTCTGTTCAGGACGTAGCCGATCTCAGCGCTGTTATTGGCAAGGTCGAAGGAGGTGAAGCCGCAGGTGCCTATCATTTTATTGTTAATTACTACTCCCCAGTCGTAGAACTCGCCCCTTTTGTATCTATGCATAAGCTGTCTTAAATAGGTTCTTGTGTAGGCGTGGTCCGGGTGTGGATACCAAAGAAGAAATTTTGACACCTCGGGGTCAGACCCATAGTCGTATACGTCATTGATATCCTGCATTCTGATTTTTCGCAGGATAAGGCGCTCTGTGGTTACGGTCGGAATATTTTTAAATATATTTATATCCTCTTTAGTCATAGCTAAGCCTTTAATTTAGTTTTGTTAAATTATAGCACAAAAAGCAGTCAGTATCAATATTTTCAATAAAAAATACTTAAATATCTTGTATTAGCGAGCGAAATGTGGTATTATAAAGTGTATTATATTTTGAGGTGCAGATGTGAAAAACAAAAGCAATAAGCGCCTTCGTCTTTTCGATATAACACGGGACGGCAAGGGCATAAGCAAAAACGCCACGGAGAACGCGGGCGGCATAAAACGATTTTTCGTTTCTTATAAGGATAATATCGGTAAGATTTTATCTGCTAATATATTTATGGTGCTAGGAAACTTCCCTGTGATTTTCCTTATCGCGGTATTTTCAGGAGTAACTCAGAAGGAAACCTTCGTTCCACTTCATGACCTTTTCCAGAATTTATCAGCCCATCTTGTGGATACGCCGCCTACCGCTCATTCTATGGCCCTATTTGCCGTAACGGGATTACAGGGCTCACAGCTTGTACCTACTGCGTGGACGTATGTATTTTACGCCATAGGCGCTCTAGTTTTATTCACCTTTGGCTTTGTTAACGTCGGAACGGCATATATTCTGCGCAATATAGCGAAGGGGGAGCCGGTATTCGTATGGAGCGATTTCTGGTATGCTGTGAAGAGGAATTGGCGCCAGGCGCTTCCCTTCGGTATGCTTGATATAGCTATTAACGGTATTCTCATAATAAATATCTATAATATGATAGCTGCGGGTATCAGCGGCTTTTTACAGAGCACGCTATTCTGGTCTAATGTGGTTATTTTCGTTATATATTTCTTTATGAGATTTTATATCTACGTTCAGATGGTTACATTCAAGCTCTCAATATGGAAAATTATCAAGAACTCGCTTATCTTCTCTTTGCTAGGCTTCAAGAGAAACATTCTGGCTTTTCTCGGAATTGTTCTTGGATTGCTTATTGAGGTTGCGTTTATTTTCTCCTTTGGCGGAGTATTGATTTCCTTTGCTGTTGCGGCGCCGCTTCTCTTACTGTTCTCTACTTTCGCTTATATGAAGGTATACGCATCTTACTTCAAGATTGAAGAGATAATGATTGATCCTTATAACACCGATACGGAGGAGGACTCGGGTGACGATGAGCCCATAATGCACGACGACGTTACCGAGAATGAAAGGCTCGAAAATATTAAAAGAAAGAACGGACTTGCTTAAATATCAGGGGTACGGCCTATGCGCCGTGCCCCTCTTTGTTTTATCAACAGCTCCCGATTTTATCCACCGTTGCAAATCTGTACCCCATTTCCTTCCAGGTTTTTATAAGACGCGGCAGGATTTGAACGTTGGTTTCGGACGTGGGATGCAATAGAATTATTGCTCCAGGATGAACGTAGCTCGTGAGCAAATTATAGGATTTTTCGGGACCGGGTTGTCTATTGTTGTCCCAATCGGCGTGAGTAACGCTCCAGAATACCGTTTTATATCCAAGACTATTGCAAAGCTCCAGCTTTTCTATGCTGTAGGTTCCCTCGGGAAATCTGAAATATGGAGTTATTTCACACCCCGTTTTTTGTACGCACAGCACCTCGAGCGCATTTAAATTCGCCTGCATTTCTTCATTCGTGAGTGTTGTCATATCCTTATGATTTTTGGTATGATTACATAGCTGATGTCCATCTGCCGCCATTCTTTTTATTAGCTCGGTATTTTTATTTATAAGGTTTGACAAAATGAAGAAGGAAGCCTTGACGTCATTCTCACTCAAAATATCAAGTATCTTTTCAATGTTACCGTTTTCATACCCGGCATCAAAGGTTAAATATATAACCTTTTCTTGGTTTCTCCAGGCATTTTCATCGTATGCGAAGCCTCCGTTTTCTTTTACAGCACCGTAGGAGTTCGGGAAATCTGGAGGCTCACCCTTGCCTTTTCTTTTGAGATACCAGCTTTCCTTATTCTCTGCGAAGGTATTTAAAGTTCCGACGGTTACCATCGAGGATATTAATATAAAAATAATTATTACTCTTTTCATAAAAAGCTCCTTTTTATTTATTTTTTCAGAAAAAGAGCCGATTATAAATTGAAAATAAATGTAAGATAAGAAAGAAATGAAAAGAAAAAACGGCAAGTACACCTTGCCGTTTTTGCAACTATAAATTACTTATACTTGCGCTTTCTAGCAGCCTCAGACTTCTTCTTGCGCTTAACGCTGGGCTTCTCATAATGCTCTCTCTTACGAAGCTCGGTGAGCACACCGGACTTCTGGCACTGTCTCTTAAAACGACGAAGTGCGCTATCGAGAGTCTCATTTTCTTTTACTCTGATTTCAGCCATTTTCTATTTCCCCTCCCTTCGCTTTGCAAAGAGAAATTAATCTCATAATTTTACTTTGACATTATAACTCAAATTAATAACAATGTCAAGTACCTTTTGATATTTTTTACAGAATTTTGAAAAAAATCAATTACCCGTGAGGATTTTTGCCGCTGTGAGCGTGTTTTTGAGAAGCGTGGTTATAGTCATAGGTCCGACACCGCCGGGCACGGGGGTGATATATGACGCTTTTTTGGCAACACCCGAAAATTCAACGTCACCCACCAGTGCTCCGTCGGGTGTTCTGTTAATGCCGACGTCAACTACCACAGCGCCTTCTTTAACGTACTCCTCGGTTATAAATTCTGGGCGTCCAACGGCTACTACGAGGATGTCGGCGTTCTTAGTATGGCTTATCAGTGATGTGGTACGTGAGTGACAAACAGTAACAGTGCCGTTTCTCTCGAGAAGCAGCATTGCCATTGGCTTTCCGACTATATTACTTCTTCCCACAACTACGCAGTTTTTGCCGCTTATATCTATTTTATAATGATCTAAAAGCGAAATTATGCCCGCCGGGGTGCAAGGAAGATAATTATAGCCGCCGAGCATTATTTTACCAACATTTGATGGGTTGAATGCGTCAACGTCCTTTTGCGGATTTATAGCATTGATTATTCTTTCCTCGTTTATATGCTCGGGTAAAGGTAGCTGAACGAGAATTCCGTGCACGTCATCTCTGTTGTTAAGCTCATCAATGACAGAAAGAAGCTCGGACTCTGTTGTGCTCTCATCAAGGGATATCTGAAAAGAATTGTACCCAACCTCAAGGCAAGCGCGATGCTTGTTTCTGACGTATACGCAGGATGCAGAATCACTACCCACAAGTACTACGGCAAGCCCGGGAGTTATGCCTGTATTTTGAATAAATTCGGTTGTTTTAGCTTTTATTTCTTTCCGTATTTCTTTGGCAACAAGCTTTCCATCTATAATTTCTGCCATAGATTATGCCTTCTCTTTCTCGTTTTTTGGCGGCTTGTTGTAGAGCGGAGCGGTTGGCTTTTTGATTGCGAACCAGATAAGCGCCGCAAGGCATCCGACAAAAAGCAAGGCGGCAAGAACCTGCGAGGCTCTCAGGCTTGTTCCAAACAGATAGAGGCTGTCTGTTCTAAGTCCCTCGATCCACATTCTGCCAAGACCGTACCAGCCGAAAATGACGAGTATCATCTGACCGTCGTACTGCTTTTTCTTGAAAATCAGATTTACTCCGATAAATCCAACAAGGTTCCAGAGTGATTCGTATAAAAAGGTCGGGTGGTAGTACTCAAAGGTTCCGAAAACGTTTTCAATTCCCATTCTGAGAAAACTGTCGGTTACTCCGCCGTGCGCCTCGGCGTTGATAAAGTTGCCCCATCTGCCTATCGACTGAGCCATAATAAGACCCGGGACGATGCAGTCGCCAAGCGCTCTGAAGCTTATCTTCTTGACCTTGGATACGATAAAGACCGTCAGAGTGCCCACAAGAATACCGCCGTATATTGCAAGACCGCCCTCGCGGAAGTTCAGAACGTCCCAAAGCGTCTTGTAGTTTTCTATCTCCATAATAACGTAGTAGAGCCTTGCTCCAATAACGCCAAAAGGAATAACGAAGATAACGTAGTCAAGAATATCGTCTACAGTGATTCCAATATCCTTAGCCCTGTAAATAGTATAGCAAACTGCGAAAATCATTCCACAGGCGATTATTATAGCATACCAGGCTATATCAAGACCGAATACGGTGAATGCGGTTTCATTAACCTCAAAGGGACCTATTCCAAGCCCGGGAAAGCTGAGTCTGTTAATTTCGAGCATATCCTTCCCCCTTATATAGTGTATTGCTTATTAATGACGTCGGCAATAGTGATGCTGTTTAGCTTCCTTGCGACATCAATACTTATGGTGCTGAAAATGTGATGATAGATACAGGACGCCTTGTCGTGATTTAAGGCGCACTCCTCGGTGTTATCAAGGCAACGCGCAATTATTATCGGGCCGTCAATGAGCTCAATAACAGACTTCAGAGTAATCTCAGATGCGGGGCGGCGAAGCTTATAGCCTCCCTTAGAGCCCTTGTAAGACGTTACAAGCTCGCCCTGCACGAGCTTGTGCAATATTTTGAGAGCAAATCTTATTGTTACCGAGGTTTTATCGGAAAGTGATTTTGCATCAATGCGATCATCCTCCTCAGCGAGCGCCGTTAATATACGCAGAGCATAATCGGATTCAAGCGTAATTCTCATATATTCACCTATAGCTTCGGGGGAAAGCAAATTGCAATCCCCCGCTGATTTTATTTAGTGCTGTTTTTGTTGTATTTTGCAAGTAAGGTATGAATCTTCTTGGACTGGTCAAGCAGGTGGCTTATGGTGCGGTCGTGGTTGAGCGTATCAATGATATATGCCACGTACTTGCACATATTAACCTCAGCGTACCAGGGTCGAGCGAGAAGCTCGGGGGTTCTGTAAACCAGGTTTGTTGTAAAGATTCTTGTAAATATGCCTTCCTCGTGTGCCTTGTCCAGATTTTCAAGACCGTTGCAGAAAAGACCGAAGGTAGCGAAAACAAAGATGCGTCTTGCGCCCTTTTCCTTGAGCTGCTTCGCAACGTCGATAACCGAGTCGCCCGAGGAAATCATATCATCAACGATAATAACGTCCTTTCCGCTGACGTCTCTGCCGAGGTACTCGTGCGCGACGATGGGGTTTTTGCCGTTGACTATAACCGAATAATCGCGGCGCTTATAGAACATACCGAGGTCAATACCCATAACGGAGGAATAGTACATACATTTGCCCATTCCACCCTCATCGGGGGATATGATCATAGTATTGTCAGGATCGATTTTTATATCGGGATACTGTCTGAGCATCGCCTTTATCATCTGATATGCGCTTCGTACGTCCTCAAAGCCGGAGAGAGGAATAGCATTTTGTACTCTGGGGTCGTGAGCATCGAAGGTGATAATGTTGGTAACGCCCATATTAACAAGCTCCTGAAGAGCCAGCGCGCAGTCAAGCGATTCTCTGCCCGAGCGCTTGTGCTGACGGCCCTCGTAAAGCATCGGCATAATAACGCTGATTCTGCGAGCCTTTCCGCCTATGGCGCCAATAATTCTTTTAACGTCCTGAAAATGATCATCGGGACTCATCGGCACGGTCTGACCGTACATATTATAGGTCACGCCGTGGTTAAATACGTCGGTAATGATATATACGTCATTACCTCTGAGAGAATGATGTACACAGCCCTTTGCCTCGCCGCTGCCGAATCTTGGACATTCGCCGTTAATCACGAAGGTGCCGTCCGTATCGTGTCTACGCCACTCCTGAAGATAATAATCTACCTGGCTGACGAAATCCTCGCAGCCACGCATGCCAATTACACTGAGTTCCCCGTACAATGTGTCCTTCATAGTTCTCTCTCCGTATTTAATTTACTGCAAACAATATGCAAGTATATTATATTATAAATAGATCACAAAGTCAAGATTTTGTTTAAAAAAGAAATGCTGAAAATAAGAGGAAATATCGAAATATATAGTGCGCAACTTATCACATTTATACAAAGGCGAATATACTTTATTTAGAAAAGGAGGGTTTATGGATAGAAGTAGTGTTGGTTCTTTGATTGTAAGGACGTTTGTCGCGGGTGACGCCTTACCCATAACAGAGAGTATTGTAAGAATAAGCGGTGCGGGAGAATATAACTCGGATATAAAATATACATTGATTACAGATGAGGATGGAATCACGAGGACCGTAGCTCTCCCCGCGCCAACCTCGGAAAACTCAATGTCATCGGATGCTGTCGGTCCTGCGTTTTCTCTGTATGACGTTACCGTTTCAAAGGACGGGTATTATTCAAAAACAGTAAGAGGAGTTGAGGTTTTTGAAAATATATTATCGGTGCTCACGGTAGAAATGCTTCCTTATACCTCGTACAGCGACGGTGGAAGCTATCCGCGCGGAAACCTAAACTCTGACGTGTCACAAAACAGATTGCTTTGAGGAGGAGATATGCCCTATTCACCAACTATACCCGAGAAAATCGTAGTGCATCTTGGCGCTCCGAATTCTGACGCATTGAACGTAACGGAGGATTTCGCTCAGTATATAAAAAACGTAGCATCAAGCGAAATTTACCCCACCTGGCCGGAGGAAGCGATTAAAGCTAACATTCTGGCGCAGATTTCGGTAGCATTAAACAGAGTCTACACGGGCTTTTACAGAAACGCAGGCAAAGATTTTGATATAACTAATTCGCCTGCATACGACCAGACCTACGTTTATCAAAGGGATATATATGCAAACGTTGCACAAATCGTAGATGAAATATATAACAGCTACATAAGGCGCCCGGGAAACGTCGAGCCACTTTTCGCAGAGTTCTGCGACGGAGTTGAGGTTCAATGCGACGGTCTTTATCAGTGGGGCTCTGTTTCGCTTGCTGAGGAGGGCTTGAATTATGAAGAGATTCTGAGAAATTACTACGGCAACGATATAGAAATCGTTCGTAACGTTCCTGTCGAAAACCGAGTTCTGCTTCCACCTGAGGTCCCCTTAAGAGAGGGAGATAGCGGAAGAAACGTGGAGCTTATGCAAATAAGGTTGAACAGAATCTCCCGAAATTTCCCGGGTATTCCAAAGATAAATCCACCCGACGGATTTTTTGATACGAGTACCACGAATGCTGTAAGAAAATTCCAAGAGGTATTTTCTCTTACACCAGACGGAATAATCGGTGTCGCTACGTGGAACGAGATAAATCACATATACAGCGCGGTAAAGGACCTTTACAGCATCAGTTCAGAGGGTTTAAGGGTTGAGGAGCTGGAAACCGTATATACAGATGTTCTCCGCGAGGGAATGAGCTCGACAGGGGTGCTAACGCTTCAGTATTATCTTGCATACATTGCTTTGTTCGTTCAAACGGTGCAGGCGCCTGTCGTAGATGGGTCATTTGGACCGGGAACGCGAGACGCTGTTATTTCATTTCAAAAGACCTATGGTCTTGAGCCTACGGGAATAGTTGATGAGAGAACCTGGAACGTTATAGAAAACACCTACTACGGTATACTTCAGGGAATTCCTTATGAGTTCTCGAGCGGTGTTATTCTTCCCTATCCCGGGCGCGTTTTGAGAGTAGGAATAAGCGGTGAGGACGTGAGGGCTCTGCAAGAATACCTCAATTATATTTCAGGAACCTATACCGATATACCAAGAGTAACAGCGGACGGTGTCTATGGGCCGGGTACTGCAGCTGCGGTTGCCGCTTTCAAGAGGAGATTTGATCTTCCGGGCAATCCTGAGAGAGTAACCGCTCAGACCTGGAATGCAATTATAAACGTATATGACGATTTGTATGAGGGCAATATTGTTAATGAGGAGCAATTCCCGGGAGTAAATGCACCCTGATGTACTTTCTTGATGATAAAAAATCATATTATAAGGCTATTCAGCGGATGCTCGGTGTTAAACAAAGCGGAAAATGGGATAATGTAACTATCGATACGATATACAATACTCTAAACGAGAGGGATATTGAATGGGACGGTGTTGTAGATAACAGAATCTTTGATATACTCCGTGACATTTATAAGCATAGGGTGCGCAGTAGTTTATATTCAATGCCAGAAATACGACTGGTGCTTGGTGAAGGCGGTGACGAGGTTGTGGAGATTAACTCTCTTTTAAGCTCGGCAATAAGACGGTATACAGTTGATCTCAGAGCGCCAAGGGGCCGGTTCATTAGCCCCGACAGCATTAAAGCGGCTAAGTACATGAGGCGAATATACATTCTAGAAGAAAAAGACTTCATTGACGGCGAGCTGTTATTTTATTTGAATTTGGATATTGGGTCGAATAAGGCGAAATAATTAGAGTGAAGAATTGAAATATAAACAATAATCAGGCAAGAATATATGTATAAAAACGCAACGGGAGCGATCTATGAACAGATTTTCTGAAAAATCACAAAAAATGCTCGGCAATTCGGTTCTTCTTGCTGAGGAGCTGGGGCATACCTATATAGGAACAGAGCATATACTTCTTGCACTGCTTACCGATAAGACTTCATCCTCATCAATAATTCTTGCGTCTAAAGGGATAACCCTTGGAAAAGTCAAGAAAATGGTGAAGGAATATTCAGGGATTGGAGACAGAACTAAATTAAGCATAGCCGATCTCACACCTCGAGCCAAAAGAATAATTGAAGCATCATATTCCAATGCCTTGAAATATGGAAGCGAGCTGATTGGAACAGAGCATATATTGCTCTCCCTCGTCGAAGAAAAGGATTCTGTAGCTATTAAAATGCTCAAGGCCCTTGGATGCGATATGGTTCAGTTGAAGGATGAAATCATAATCGAGCTTAAAACTAACACATCAGAGAAAAAAAGCAAGGTCGATAACTGCAAGTTCTTAAGGCAATACGGTAAAAATCTTATTGAGGAGGCTGAGGAGAATAAGTTTGATCCCGTCCTCAAAAGAGATAGAGAGACCGACAGGCTCATCAGAATACTATCGAGAAAAAACAAAAACAACCCTTGCCTTATAGGAGAGGCAGGGGTAGGAAAAACGGCGATAGTAGAGGGGCTTGCGATTAGAATTGCAAGCGGCGAGGTTCCCCCGAAGCTAAAAAACAAGGTGATATACAGCGTTGACCTGACGTCTATGGTCGCCGGATCAAAGTATAGGGGGGATTTTGAGGAAAGGATAAAAAATATATTAAATGAGGCGACTGCGAACAAGGATGTCATTCTGTTCATAGATGAAATTCATACGATAGTCGGAGCGGGCGCGGCAGAGGGAGCAATAGATGCCTCGAACATACTGAAGCCACAGCTTTCAAGATCCGAGCTGCAGATAATCGGCGCGACAACGCTTAAGGAATATCATAAGTATATTGAAAGAGATTCAGCACTTGAAAGGCGCTTTCAGCCGTTGATGGTTGAAGAGCCAAGTGAGGCTGACAGCATAGAGATGCTTCGCGGACTAAAAGATAGATATGAGGCTCATCACAGAGTAATAATTGATGATAGCGCTATTTTTGCCTCGGTCAGATTAAGCAGTATATATATATCCGATAGATTTCTTCCGGATAAAGCTATTGATGTTCTCGACGAGGCTTGCTCAGCGGTATCAACATCTGTAAGCTCAATAAAAGGCGAAAAGCAGGATAATAAAGCGAGGCAGTTTGAAGAAAGAAAAGAGCGCGCGATACTTGCTAAAAACTTTGAGCTTGCATATAAAATCAAGGAGCTTGAGGAGCTGTATCTTGAAAGTGTGATCGATGACGGAGCAAATATTGGTCGGGTTACTGATGAGGACGTCAGACGAGTTGTTGCCGAAATATGTAATCTTCCACTCGAAAGAATTAATGCTACAAAGAACTATTCTTCAATAGGCACTCAAATTAAAAGCGAAATCATTGGGCAGGACAAATCCGTTGATACAATTCTTAACGTAATGAAAAAGAATGAAATTGAAGCGCTCAGAGGTAATCGCCCAAGAGGCGTGTTTTTATTGACGGGAAAAAGCGGTGTTGGTAAAACTGCCTTTGCTTATTCCCTGGCAAGAAATCTTTTCTTTTCCGAGAACTCGTTATTCAGAATAGATATGAGCGAGTATCTTGAAAAGCATTCGATTTCACGACTTATAGGCTCGCCTCCCGGATACGTAGGCCACGAGGATGGAGGTGTACTTACAGAGCGTGTGAGACGGTATCCTAATTCAATTATTCTTCTAGATGAAATTGAAAAGGCTCATCCTGACGTTTTGAATCTTTTCTTACAAATATTTGATTATGGAAAGGCAACCGATTCTAACGGAAAGCGTGTAAATTTTAAAAATACTATTTTCATAATGACTTCCAATATTAATATCAAAAGTTCTTGTCCTATTGGTTTTGGTGAGAAAGAAAATGCTAATGATAGAAAACAGCTTTCCGGGTGCTTCAGAGCAGAATTTATAAATAGAATTGATGCTATACTGCAGTTTAATCCGCTTGATACAGCTTCACTGCGAACAATAGCCGAGAATCGCCTTGACAATATAAAAGGCAGACTCAATGAAGATAGATATAGAATTATATATAAGGATTCGGTATTTGACTGTATTTGTTCCTATATTGAAGCAAGCAGACCCGGAGCCAGAGAATTGCTTCGATGGATAGAGGCGCAGATCGAGCTTCCGATTGCTGAATTTATCTCGGAAACGAAGGAAACGGATGAAGATATTATAATAGCATGTGTTGACGGTGAGATAAAAATTTGTATTACTGAGGCTGAGATGATATAAAAAAGCTCAATGCAGAATCTGCATTGAGCTAAAATATGGGGTGAAATATGGGATTCGAACCCACGACCTCCAGGGCCACAACCTGGCGCTCTAACCAACTGAGCTAATTCCACCATATAAGTGGCGTGCCTTGAGGGACTCGAACCCCCGACCTACTGCTTAGAAGGCAGTTGCTCTATCCAGCTGAGCTAAAGGCACATACTTTTTAATGCCAAATTATTATAACAAACAATAATTCGTTTGTCAATAGGTTTTTCATATTTTTTTCTAAAGTTTTTGATATAGGTCAAATATCCATTTTAGTATAAAACGGGGAGCGCACTTGTGAGCTCCCCGTCTATTTTTTGAACGTTTTATTCCTTAGGCTCTTCGGGCTTAACTATTTCTGTCAAGGAAGATGCAAGTCCTGCGATTCCCTGTATTTCGGAGGGAATGATGATCTTAGTAGACTTTCCGTCAGCGACCTTTTCAAGCGCCTCGAGGCTTCTGAGCGTCAGAACCTCGTGAGTGAGCTCAACTTCCTTAATCATCTTAAGACCCTGAGCGGTAGCCTCCTGAATCTTAAGGATAGCCTGAGATTCACCCTCGGCCTCCTTGATCTTTGCTTCCTTAGCAGCCTCTGCGCGAAGAATGGCGGACTCCTTCTCTGCCTGTGCAGCAAGAATCATCTCCTGCTTTCTACCCTCTGCAACGAGAATGGTAGAATTCTTTTCGCCCTCAGCCTTGAGTATGAGCTCTCTGCGCTCACGCTCTGCCTTCATCTGCTTTTCCATCGCGTCCTGAATTTCCTTGGGAGGAATAATGTTCTTGAGCTCGACACGTGTAACCTTTATTCCCCAAGGGTCGGTAGCTTCGTCGAGAATGGCGCGCATTTTGGTATTGATAATATCTCTTGAGGTAAGTGTCTGGTCAAGATCAAGCTCGCCTATAATGTTTCTGAGTGTAGTAGAGGTAAGGCTCTCAATAGCAAGAAGAGGGTTAATTACACCGTAAGCATACAGCTTGCAATCGGTAATCTGATAAAATACTACCGTATCAATCTGCATTCTGACGTTATCCTTAGTAATAACGGGCTGCGGTGGGAAGTCGGAAACCTGCTCCATAAGAGATACCTTGGTGCGAACAGAGTCGATAAAAGGAATCAGCATATGAATTTTACCCGACTGCCAGGTTGTCTTATAGCTTCCGATACGCTCGATAACCCACGCGGTAGCCTGAGGTACAATCTTGATATTAGCAATAATAACTATTACTGCAATGGCGAGAAACGCCAAAACGATAATCAAGGGGGCTTTCGATGCTTCAAGTAATGAAACTAACATAATATTTCTCCTTTATATTTTTTTGCAAATTAATTTTACACCTTCGATAGCTACGATTTTAAGAATATCGCCTTCCTCAAAGATGTCAAACTCATCACAGCCACGAGCAGACCAGATCTGTCCGTGTACCTTAACCTGTCCGCAACCGGCAAAATTATCAATCTTTTCGGTTACTACGCATTTTTCACCAATTATAGCGTTTGTATTCGTTTTTGCATCGGTTCCTTTGGTGTGTTTTGTAACAAATCTTCTGATAAAGAAAATACCGATAAGCGAAAGAACGAGAAAGACAAGAATTTGCCAATAAATCTTTACCTTGACAAAGTCAAGAATCGTTGAAATGATAGCTCCGGGTATAAACCAGATGCCTATCAACTGATCCGTTGTAATTTCAATAACGATAGCGAATACAATAACCGCTACCCATATCCATCCGTACTCCATATTTGTTGTTCTCCTGATAAAATATGTACTTGCAATTATATTATATATTATATATTTTGTTTAGTCAATACCTTTTGTTAATTTGTTGCAGGCTGGGTTGTCAATACCTCAAAAAACCGAAAAAATGCACAAAAACACTATCTTTGTATTCTAATTTTGTCATTTTTTTCAGTAAAAACGTAGTATTTTTGAAAAAAGTATTGACAAAATATTAATGATATAGTATTATTATCGAGTACATAAGTTTTTTTGCTTGTACAAGAAAAAAACAGGAGGATTTACTATGTTTGAGAGCTTTAAGCAGTATCTGATTGAAGAGCATCGCGTCAGCCCTGAAGCTATCACAATGGAAGCAGAGCTTGCAGGAGATCTCGGTATCAACTCACTTGAACTCGCTGATCTTGCTTTTACTTGTGAAGAAAGGTTTAATATTGAAATAGACGACGAAGTACTTCACACCTTCAAAACTGTTGGTGATGTTGTTAATTATCTTGAAGCTAACGTTCAGTAATTCTATATATGAAAAAGACCTGTCGCTGACAGGTCTTTTTCTTTTTTTCATAGCTTGATAAAGACAATATTTTGTCCTTCTATAAAAATATCGCAGATAGCGGGATATTTATTAATGAGAAAGCTCCCCTGGGTGCTAAATTCATTTAGCTCCGAGTCAAAGAGATAAAATAAAATTATACCCGCTCTTTTTAGCGACGAGAGGATTTTATTAATCAATGTGCAAAGCCTCGGGTTAGCATTATCGTCGGGAAAGGACAAGACTAAAATTTCGCAGCCATCAACCTTGGCCGAGGCTACATTAAACTTAATCTCAGTATCAAGGCCCTCGCGAGTCGTTGAACTTAATTCAATTATCTTAGGTGTCATATCAATCTCCAAATATCAAAGGTCTACCCTGTTTTGTATTTTCCCGGATAGGAAAGCTGTAATATTGCTCTTGATTATGCCTATACACCTGACACGCGCCTCGTATGAGCCCCAAGCTGCGTGTGGAGTGAGCAAAACGTTATCATATTCCTTAATTTCATAGTATGGATGGTCCTCTCTGAAAGGCTCTATGCTATAAACGTCGCATCCGAAGGCAGCAATCTTCGAGCTTTTGATGGCATTAGCAACCGCTTCTTCATCGAGAACAGCTCCCCTTGCTGAATTTACCAATACAACCGTGGGCTTCATCAAGGCGATTTTTTCGCTGTTAATCATATTCCTGGTTTCAGCCGTCAGCGGGCAATGAACCGTGATGATGTCACTCTTTGAACACAGCGCATCGAGGTCGACACACCTATATGCGTCGATAGGATTTCTCTTGTTGAGAAGCACATTGGCACCGAATGCATCCGCCACTCGGGCGACAGAAAGCCCGATATTTCCACCGCCTATAATCCCCCACGTCTTACCGCGCAAATCGTGATATACGGGAGTCAGGCTGTTGGGATAAGGTGAGCGCGAATAATCTCCGCTTCTAACAAAATCATTGTATTGTCTTAGCTTTGTATATAAAGACAAAACCGTGGCAACAGTGAAGGTTGTAACCGAATCTGTGGAATATGCAGGAACGTTACAGACAGCGACGCCAAGCTCGCGAACGGCGGCTAAATCAACGTTGTCATACCCTGTTGCAAATATACAAATAAGCTTCAGCCTCTTAGCACAGAGTAACGCTTCCCTTTCGATTTTAACCTTATTTATTATTATAACATCGGCATCTGCAATTCTTTCCGAAAGCTCATCCTTTGTTGTGCTTTGATAACACTCAACCTCACCGAGCTCAAATAATGAGTCAATGGGCGTATCTGTGCCGATTGAAATTCTATCAAGTATTTTTATCTTCATTGCTATTCCTTGTTTTTTTACATATTATAACATTATTAAATAAAAAATACAATATTTATAAATATATTTTATAAAAAGTATTGACAAGCGTTTTAAACTGTGCTAAAATAAACGTACCTCTGAGGAGGGCTTTTTTTGTGCGCAGTTTTCTGGGACACGCGCACGTCCTTCGTATGAGGGAGGTATTTTACGGGTTTAACCCGAATCTATTAGGAGGTGCCGATTATGAGAGTCAAAATTACATTGGTTTGCACTGAGTGCAAGCAAAGAAATTATGACACAGAAAAAAACAAGAAAAACGATCCTGACAGGCTCGAGCTGAAGAAATTCTGTCGTTTCTGCCGCAAGCACACAATGCATAAGGAAAGTAAGTAATTCTGGGGGCGTAAAGATGGAAAAGAATAATAAAAAAGAAAATTTCTTTGTTCGCCTTTGGAAAAAGATCTGCAAGTTCTCGAGAGATACCGTTGGCGAACTGAAGAAGGTATCCTGGCTTGACAAGGGAGAACTTGTTAAGAGCTCTAAGCTTGTTGTTATTTCTGTTGTTGCAGTAAGCGTTGCTATTGCCCTTGTTGACCTGGGCATTTCACAGTTAATCAATTTGATCGCCGGTTGGGTTGGTTAATAGATTACTATGAGCAATATTGACGAGAAGAACCTGGGTCCCAGATGGTATGTAGCGCATACCTACACAGGTTATGAAGACAAGGTTAAGGCTAGTATCGAGAAGATAGTTGAAAACAGAGGTCTTGGACATCTCATATATGAGGTGCAGGTTCCCGCTATCGTAGAGCCGGTTCTTGATGAAAACGGTAATCCCGTTATCAATGAAAAGACGGGCGAAGAAAAGATGAGCAGAACCAAGATTCTTCCCGGCTACGTTCTCGTTAAAATGACAATGACCGATGAGAGCTGGCACGTTGTCAGAAACATCACGGGTGTCACGGGCTTTGTAGGTCCCGGATCAGAACCTACTCCCCTTACCGACGAAGAAATCGAAGCTATGCAAATTGAACATACTACAAATGAGTTCAAATTCAAGCTCGGTGACAAGGTTAAGGTTGTTTCCGGTATGTTTGAGGGTTACTTTGGAACCATTTTGGAAATCAGCGACGATCAGAAGTCGCTCGTTATCCTTGCAAACACCGGTAAGAGAGATATCTCGATTATGGTAGAGACAAAGGAAGTCGATTTCTTCGACTAAGCTCTACAAATTCGTGGGAGGGAAAAAATTCTTTCTATTTTCCCGTTTAAATACCACATATGGAGGTTTATAATCATGGCAAAGAAAATAACCGGTTACATTAAGCTGCAGCTTCCTGCCGGCAAGGCTACTCCTCAGCCCCCCGTAGGTCCTGCACTCGGTCAGTACGGTGTATCTATTCCTAACTTCACCAAGGAATTCAACGAGAGAACCAAGAATGATATTGGTCTTATAATCCCCGTTGTTATTACCGTATACGCAGACCGTTCTTTCACATTCATCACTAAGACTCCCCCCGCAGCTGTTCTTATTAAGAAGGCTTGCGGCATTGAGACCGCTTCTGCTACCCCCAACAAGACCAAGGTTGCAAAGCTCACCAAGGAGCAGGTTCGCAAGATCGCTGAGACCAAGATGCCCGACCTCAACGCAGCTTCCATCGAGGCAGCAATGAGCATGGTTGCAGGTACTGCCCGTTCCATGGGTATTACCGTAGAAGACTGATAGGAGGACTGAGTAAATGAAACTGGGTAAGAAATATCAGGCAAGCGCTGAGCTGATCGAAAAGACCAAGCTCTATGACGTTGAAGAGGCTGTTGCTCTCCTCTGCCAGACCGCTAAGG
>JAEIGA010003603.1_pt1 | contig 24193 bp, 21 predicted proteins | sample 9270691 | NCBI WGS metagenome assembly JAEIGA01 (sample SAMN17057246, study PRJNA624740) | gut metagenome | biome: biome; isolation source: fecal sample | host: Bos grunniens | place: China: Xizang | collected 2019 | reverse complement strand
TTGTATATAAAATTGGTGGAAAATGGTTTGCTGTTGTGATTTTCAGTAGGGGAGGCTACCTTGCTGTAAAGTGTAATCCCGACAGAGCCATTATTCTGAGAGACCGTTATTCAGCAATTGCTCCTGCATGGCATTTCAATAAAAAGCACTGGAATGATCTGCTTGTTGCCGAGCTGTCTGATGAGATGGTAAAAAGGGAGATCAGGCACTCATATTTTTGCGTTATCAAAAAGGGGGTAGTGCCAAAATCAAAGAGAAATGAACTTCTGGCACTTGCCGCGGAGGCTGGAATTGTTGATGATGCCGAACTCTTTTATTGATTCTGTATCTGCATTATCCCTCTATGGACTTTTGTGCAATTTGTGTAATGTGAACAGTGTGCATTTTTTCAATGTGAACACTTTGTGTAATATGTGCAATATGCGCAGGTTGTGGAGTTTGTGCACATTTGTGTAATGTGAACAGTTTGTGAATTTTGTTCAATGAGAACACTTTGTGTAATATGTGCAATATGCGCAGGTTGTGGTAATTTGTGCAGTTTGTGTAATGTGAACAATTTGTGCAGTTTGTGTAATGTGAACAGTTTATGCAATTTGTATTATTGTGTCATTTTTCACATTCTTTTCATTTTTTTGAATCATTTAATCATTCAATTCTATCTTTCCAAACCATTCATTGACTTTCTGTTCTGCCCTTTCTTTGACCTCTGGTGTACAGTTTGCAATAATGCTCTTTGTGCATGCTATAAGGGCCGCGATGTCGTCTGTAAAGCCTATTATTGGGGTAATGTCGGGCAGAAGGTCAAGTGGCAGTATAAAGTATCCCAGTGCGCCCAATATGGTTGCCTTGTCGCTTTTTGAGACGCTTTTGTCCTGAAGAATATAGTAGAGCTGTAGGGCATAGTATACCGGTTTTCTGCCCTGACGCTCGGTAAATCTTCTTATTTTCTTCCACAATGCCTCCTGGGTGTAGTGTTTGCTGTATTTGGTGAGTTTGTCGGGATGAAAATTATACATGGCTATATTCTTTCTTTTCTGCTTAGCTGTTTCTACAAAAATAACTCCATTTTTTAAACAATTGTTTAACTTTGAAAAAAGTTGTTAAATTTTAGAGTTTAAGATATGAGTTGCGAGTTACAAAATCAGAGTACAAACCAGGTTTGGTCAATGCCGCGTATAGGCGATCCTGCACCTGAGTTCAGGGCCATGACCACAAAGGGCAAATTGAATTTTCCATCGGATTATGGTGACAGTTGGAAAATACTTTTCAGTCATCCTGCCGATTTTACTCCAGTATGTACAACAGAGTTCATTGCCTTTGCAAATATGCAGGAGGAGTTTGAAAAGTTGAATACCAAGATTGTAGGCCTTTCTGTTGACAGTTTGAGCAGCCATATAGCATGGGTGCGGAACATTAAGGAGAAGATAGTCTGGGATGGAAATGCCAATGTGGATATCAACTTTCCTATAATAGTTGATTTGAGCAAAAAGGTCTCAAATCTCTATGGCATGCTTATGCCGGGAGAGAGCAACAATGCTTGTGTGAGGGCTGTATTCTTCATTGATCCAAAGAATATTGTGAGGGCAATCATTTACTACCCGCTTGTGTTGGGACGCAATTTTGATGAGATCAAACGTGTAATCATTGCTCTTCAGACTGCTGATGCACATGATGTGGCACTGCCGGCAAATTGGGTTCCAGGTAAGGAGGCGGTTCTGCACTCCCCAATTACCACCGACGAGGCTCAGGAACGTTGTGCCCAAGAAGGAATAAACTGTACGGAATGGTACTTGTGCACCAAAAAGTTGTAAGTATTGGTGAAAAGGGGGCACCTGGACATAAAACCAATAAAACTAGCCATGAAACCATCAATAAGATTTTTCCCAGTATTATCTCTTTTTGCAATAGCACTTTTATTGATATTTTCATCCTGCAACAATCAAGATGGCAATGATGCCCATTCAATTGAATTTGCACTTGACAATTGTAAAGATATGCCATTGAGTACCTATGCATCAAAAATTGAATATCTCCCATTGGAAACAAACAAAAATTCTGTAATGGAAGCGGTTTCAGATGTTGATACAGATGGAGAACTGCTATACACTTTTTGTAAGTATGCTCCTCAGAAAGTATATGTTTTTGATATGCAGGGGCATTTTGTCAATGAGATTGACAAAAACGGCAGAGGCCCTGGGGAGTATACGAGTGTTTTGGATTTTCATCTTGAGAAAGATCTGCAAAAAACTTATATTTCATTGGTTACTGCTGATGCCAGAATTCTCTCATATAACGTAGATGGGGATTGCGTTAGAGAGGTTAACCTTAATCTTCCAAAAAGAAGCCGTATCACTTCCAGTGCATATATCAGCAATGGAAGATATGCGATTGTAACTACTTCTTATGTGATAGACAGAGAAAAGCGACAGACAATAGCCGACTCCCGGAAACTGACAATTATTGATACTACAGGAAAACTGCTATATGAGAAGGTGTTGGCAATCAGTAAGCCTACACATAAAGAATACTATGACCGAGGTCATTTTGCGTACTCCTACAACGGCAATTTAAGAATGAGCACAGGAATGGAGTCCAGAGATTCTTTGATGGTTTTTAATGACCAAATGGAGGTGATATCCAACCATATTTTTGATTTTGGACAACTCAGACCTGATATCAATGAAAATGGTGCGCAAATCATACACAGATGGAATATTGAGACCGATAGTTTTATTAAGTTTCAGGTAAGCGCCTCTTGGGAATCTATGACCAAGATATATCCGGAGAATCGGGGCAAACGTGGTCATACAACTTCCATGTATCTTGATAAAAAGACAAATGAACTCTTTACAATTCCGTACAATTATGATTTTTCACTTGATGGCTTTACCAATGACATTGACCAGGGAGTTCCATTTGTGCCGACATTTGTAAGTGGCAACAAGATGTATCAGCCGGTACAAGCCGAAAAATTTATAGAGTATGCTCATATGAGCAATTCCCCAAAGATGAAAGAGATTGCAGCAACTCTTACAGAAGAGAGTAATCCTGTATTGATAGTTGCAACACTAAAATAAGCGATTTTGTGAGTGATTTTGTGGCGGTTTTAGGGATACTTGACTCCGAAGAGTTAGAAAGTAGCCCTGACTGTTCTGATTCCTACGTTGCTCTTGATTCCGTTGATATACTCAACAATTGTACGGTGATCAATTGTTACCTTCATTGCATCCATTGAGGCGTGGATGAAGCTCTTTTTGCCGTTGTTATCAATCACAATTCCAACATGCGTGAGGTCAAGGCCTTCTGTTGCTGTGCAAAAGGCAATCATATCGCCCGGCTGCAACTGGTCAAGGTGTTTTGGCACTTCTGCTTTTGGAATGTAGTAGTAAGAGTGGCTGTTGAGTTTTTTTTCAACCTCTGCAATTTTTGCGATATTCTCAGGGTTGTCCTTGAGTTGTTTGTACCGGTCGCTCTTTCTGGTCATGAATGAGAATTTCTGGTCAAGAGGTGTGTTTGCAATCTCTTTGCTCATCTCCTTTACAACTCCGTTCTTTTCGGCCTGGAGAATCCACTCGCTTGTATAGTGAATGCGGCTGGTGTAGCCGTCAACTATACCGTTCCTGTAGCGGAAATTCTGAATGTTTTTGCAGAAATTTATGTAAGATGTGTCACTGCTTTTAGCAGTTTGTGCCAATGCAAAACATGATTCCACAAAGAGAATGCAGTCTGTTGAATCAAGATTTACAACAAGTTCCTCCTTATTGCCGTTCTCAAGTGTGTTTGCTACGTATGGTGTTCCTTGTCTTAGCAGTGCTGCCTTGAGAATAAGATCATTTGCAGGCAGTTCCCTGTACTTATAAAGTTCTTTCATCAGTTTGCTGTATGTGGAATTATATTTTACTCCATCATTTTCTGATTTGGAAGGTGTCTGTGAGCATACTTTGATTTGTACAAGTACCATCAGCAGAATTAGGGCCAATACTCCTTTCCTCTTTATAAATCCCGATAACTTATTCATAGTATTAACAATTATTAGGTTTTTCAATTCTATTTTGCAGAGAACTGAATGAATTTGCAAAATTCCTTTGTGCGAAGATAACAAATCAAATCAAATAATAGATGCGTGAATGTGTAATTCTGTAGGATTCGGGGTCTTAACTGAAGATAATGTTACGTATATGGTTATTTGCTCATGGGCAATCACGCAGAAAAGTGCATATCTGCTTGCTTGTAATATGTATGCTCAAAATGTGATAGCTCTAATATCCGTTAAAGAAATATCCCTGTCAGAGAATTCTAACAGGGATAAGTCACTTATGATCTGATTTTGTGGTCACTGTCAAATTGTTCAAATTTGAACAATTTGTTATAGAACTACGCACCAGTTGTGGGTATCTTCAATTTCACCACGTTGTATGCCTACAAGAGTATTGTAAAGTTTACGGCTTACTGGGCCACACTCTTTTGCATATTTGTAAACTGCGTTGAATTCTGCACCCTCAATTGAAGGTTTGTCATCAACCTGGTTTACTGGAGTAATTACTACTGCGGTACCACACTCGCCAACCTCCTCAAATGTTGCAAGTTCCTCAACTGGAATAGGTCTGCGCTCAGTCTTGTATCCAAGATCTTTTGCAACCTGCTCCAATGATTTGTTTGTGATAGAAGGCAATACGGTGTGAGAATCAGGTGTTATGTATGTGTTGTCCTTGATACCGAAGAAATTTGATGAAGAGAACTCATCAATGTATTTGTGCTCTTTAGGGTCAAGGTAAAGAACGCCGGGATAGCCTGCACGTTTAGCCTCAAGGCCGGCGAACAAAGATGCAGCATAGTTTCCGCCTACTTTGTATGAACCGCTTCCCTTGTGGGCAGCACGGTCATATTCACGTGCAATAACAGCTTTTACAGGGCTGTCAATTCCACCTGCGTATGCACCCACTGGGGCAACCATAATCATAAAAAATGCCTCAACTGATGGTTTTACTCCCAATTGTGGTCCAACACCAATAAGGGTAGGGCGGATATATAGTGAAGCCCCTGTATCATGTGGAGGAATAAAATCGGCATTCTCAAGCACAACCTGTTTAACCATCTCTACGAACATCTCCTCGCTTGGAGCTGCTATTCCAAGATATGTAGCTGAGCGGATAAGACGTTTTGCATTCTCATCTGGTCTGAAAATTCTGATTTTACCATCTTTGCATTTGAAAGCCTTAAGTCCTTCAAAACACTCTACTCCGTAATGTAGTGACGCCGAAAGGGCACTGATTGTAATATTGTCATCTGTTCTGCTTTCTACAGGTCCCCATTGTCCATCCTTGTAATGGGAGCAAACCATTGTGTTGGTTTTGATGTAGTTGAAACCTAAGCTATTCCACTCAATCATAATAATAATGTTTAATGTTAAATAAATTCTCTGTGGTACTTTGTCTGCCTGTTTATACTGGAACACAATCACTTTTCATTACCGACAATTGGCTACCGCATCAAAAGCAGACATCGAATCAAAGGTAAGAATTATCTTTATATTAAAAAATTGCAATTCTCTCTTTATAAAAGTATATCTTCAGATAAGGTACATCTGTGCCGTTATCTGAAGATAGTTTAATTCCCAAACCAGGTGAACGGCTGTTCAATCTCAAATAAGGAACTCAAAAAGGTCCTTTTTCTCATTCAGGTATTCATATACAATACCCTGCTCATCCATCCTCTTAATTAGCTTGAGATAATCTTCTGGAGTTGCAACTTCAATTCCAATTACTGCAGGACCAGCCTCCTTGTTGGTCTTTTTGATATATGAGAAGTGGGTTATGTCGTCGTTAGGTCCAAGTGTATCTCTGATAAAACCGAGCAATGCACCTGAACGTTGCGGAAAGCGGATAATGAAGTAGTGCTTCAATCTTTCGTACAATAGGGATTTCTCCCTCATCTCTTCCATTCTTGTAATGTCATTATTGCTTCCGCTGATGATGCATACAACATTTTTTCCCTTTATCTTGTCGGCATAGAATCTCAATGCAGTAACAGAAATCGCACCAGCAGGCTCAACAACTATCGCATTTTTGTTGTAAAGCTCCAGAATAGTTGAACATACAGCCCCTTCGGGTACAACGACAATATCATCCAAAACCTCCTTGCATATCTCAAAAGTGTAGTTGCCGACCCTTTTTACAGCCGCTCCATCTACAAATTTGTCAATACGATCAAGTTCTGTAACTTCACCTTTTTCAAGAGATGCCTTCATGCTGGCAGCACCAGCCGGCTCGACACCTATGATTTTGGTTGAAGGGCTTATCTGTTTTATATAGGAACCTATACCGGATACAAGACCGCCGCCTCCAATAGGTACAAATATGTAATCAAGCTGGCATTTGCTGTCCTGGAGTATCTCCATTCCAATAGTGCCTTGACCCTCAATGATTTTTGGGTCATCGAACGGAGGAATGAATGTCTTTCCTGTCTGGCTTGCATACTCTTTTGCTTCAATATTTGAGGCATCAAAAGTATCTCCACTTAAAATAATCTCAATGCATCCGTTTCCAAACATCTTTACTTGCTCAATCTTTTGCTTTGGTGTAGTGCTTGGCATGTAGATGGTGCCCTTTATGTTGAGCAGTTTGCATGATAGTGCCACACCTTGGGCATGGTTGCCGGCACTTGCGCAAACGATACCGCATTCAAGCTGTTCGGGCGAGAGACTTTTGATCTTGTTGTACGCTCCCCTTATTTTGTAGGAGCGTACAATCTGCAGATCTTCTCTTTTTAGAAAAACATTGGCATCATAAGCATCTGACAAGTGCATATTATGCATTAGAGGTGTAGGGGTTACTACTTCCGACAAAGTAATCTTTGCTTTGGAAATATCCTGCAACTGTGGAAAATATCTGCTTACGTCCATTGTTCTCTCAAAATTATTTGTTTCTTTCAGGACGAAGAGAACGTACAACCTCACCAGTTTGCCACATCTCGCTCTCTCTCATCTCTTTAAGCTCAGCCTCAAGTTTTACTCTATAATCAGGTTTACTGTTTGAGTCAATTGAAACTTGAGCCTCACGGCCAGTTTTAACCTCTTCATACAACTCTTTGAATACAGGAAGCGAAGCATCCCTGAACTTCTTCCACCAGTCCAAAGCACCTCTTTGTGCAGTAGTTGAACAGTTTGCGTACATCCAGTCCATACCGTTCTCTGCGATTAGAGGCATAAGGCTCTGTGACAACTCCTCTACAGTCTCATTGAATGCCTCTGAAGGGGTGTGGCCATTCTCTCTCAATACCTGGTACTGTGCTGCAAAGATACCCTGGATAGCACCCATTAGAGTACCTCTCTCACCAGTAAGGTCTGAGTAAACCTCTTTCTTGAATGTTGTCTCAAACAAGTAACCGCTTCCGATACCAACGCCCAAAGAGATTACTCTTTCAAATGCTTTACCTGTAGCATCCTGATAGATTGCGTATGATGAGTTCAAGCCTCTTCCTTCAAGGAACAATCTTCTTAGAGATGTACCTGAACCTTTAGGAGCTACCAGGATAACGTCAACATCAGCAGGAGGAACAATGCCTGTTCTGTCTGAATATGTTATACCAAAGCCATGTGAGAAATATAGGGCTTTACCAGGAGTAAGGTGCTTCTTTACTGTAGGCCAAACAGAGATCTGTCCTGCATCTGAAAGAAGGTATTGAATGATTGTACCTTTTTCACAAGCCTCTTCAATATCAAACAAAGTCTCGCCTGGAACCCAACCGTCGGCAACTGCTTTATCCCAAGTTTTTGAACCTTTTCTCTGGCCAACTATCACGTTGAATCCGTTGTCCTTAAGGTTTAAAGCTTGTCCGGGGCCTTGTACTCCGTAGCCGATAATTGCAATTGTTTCGTCTTTAAGTACTTCAAGAGCTTTTTTCAAAGGGAACTCTTCGCGGGTCATTACCTGTTCTTCTATCCCGCCAAAATTCATTGTTGCCATAATTAATTTTATAATTGGTTATGTAATAAATAATTTTTTCTTTTTATATACTTACGCAATAGCAGAGTATTGAACACTTTTTATATCAATTATATTGTTCATCTGACTCACTATTCTCTCTATTGCCTCCTGAGATGTGTTTGCGCAAATCTGATATTTGCTGTCTCCATCTTCTGATTGTGACAGTACAAAACTCTCAACTGGAATATTCTTTTGCAAGTACAATGAGGTAATTCTGTTAAGAATATCTATTCTGTTCTTGCCCAATGCTGTTACTGTAAATCTTTGTGCCTCCATATATGTATCGTATAATTCAGTTGTCGATAAAGTGTTTTCTATTTGTTAGGATTTTCGTATATCATCTCATCCAATGTAGCACCAGCTGGTATCATAGGAAATACATTCTCCTCCTCTTTAACCTCAACTTCAAGGAAATAGGCTCCCTCTGATTCAAGCATCTTCTTCACTTCAGCCTCAATGTCAGATGTTCTGCTTATCTTTCCTGACGGAATATTGTAGGCCTGTGCCACCTTTTGGAAATCAGGGTTGTCAAGATGTGTAAATGCATATCTCTTGTTGAAGAAGAGCTCCTGCCACTGTCTTACCATACCAAGGAATGAGTTGTTAAGCAGAACAATCTTGATGTCAATTCCCGATTGCATTATTGTTCCCAACTCCTGCATATTCATCTGGAATCCGCCATCACCCAAAATTGCAATAACCTGACGATCGGGGTTTCCAACTTTTGTTCCAACAGCAGCCGGAAGGCCGAAGCCCATGGTTCCCAAACCTCCCGATGTTACAAAACTCTTGTGTTGTACAAATTTTGAGTATCTCGCGCTGAACATCTGGTTTTGTCCGACATCTGTAACAATAATTGCATTTCCGCCAGTCAAATCTGTGATCTTTGCCACAACCTGACCCATAAGAACCTCTTCTGTACTATTCAATTTAGGGTTGAAGATTCTTTTGTCCTCCTCAAGAATCAGCTCCTTTGCCAAATCAAACCACTCTTTTCTCTCTACGTATTCAATCTTCTCCATCAATGACTCAAGAATTTCTGCGGCGTCTCCCCTAAGTGGAAGATGAGCTTTGATATTCTTGTTTATCTCAGACTGGTCAATCTCAATATGTATAACTTTTGCTTTAGGAGCATATCCTCTGGTCTCACCTGTAACCCTGTCACTGAATCTCATTCCAACCGCTACAATCACATCTGCCTCCTGGGTCATTCTGTTAGGAGCAATGTTGCCATGCATACCTACTGCTCCTATATAGTTGGGGTGGAATGAATTCATTACTGATACACCCATAAGTGTTGCCGCTACAGGAAGGTTTCCCTTCTCACAGAACTCTCTCAATCTCTCTTCGGCATTTGCTATTGCAACACCATGTCCTGCAATTACAAGAGGCCTTTTTGCTTCGTTTATCAATTTTGCTGCTTGCTCTATCTCACAGTTTTCAGCAAGAGTTCTCCTGATTTCAATATCTTTTACAAGCTCTTTTTTATCATATTTGAAATCAATCATTTCAACCTGAGCATTCTTGGCAATGCTTATTACAACGGGGCCGGGTTTGCCGTTCTGGGCAATATAGAAGGCTTTTGCCATTACTTCGGGAATCTCACTTGCCTTGGTAATCTGATAGCTCCACTTTGTAATTGGAAGTGTAATGCTTATCATATCTGCTTCCTGGAAGAAGTTGGTGCCGAGTTTGTCGGCATTGACTTGTGCAGTGATGCAGATTATTGGAGTGGAATCCATCATGGCATCGGCAATGCCTGTGACAAAATTGGTAGCACCAGGACCTGCTGTAGCCATACATACACCAACTTTTCCTGTAGTTCTCGCATAACCTTCAGCAGCATGTACAGCTCCCTGCTCATGTCTTACAAGAATGTGGTTTATCTTGTCTGTATAGTTGTAAAGTTCATCGTAAAGAGGCATAATGGTTCCACCCGGATATCCAAAGATGGTGTCAACACCTTCTTCCATAAGGGAGAGCAATAAAGCTTTAGTTCCTCTTACCATATTCTGTTCCATAAATTCAGCTAAAAATTCTATTGTTTCTTTTATTGTTTTCCAAATTTGTATCCATCTAAGGATCAGTCAATCATTCTTACGGCTCCCTTATCTGCAGAAGATACTGCTAGAGCATACGCCTTAAGTGATTTGCTTACAACTCTCTCTCTATTGGCAGGTTGGTAAGCTTTTGCCCCTTTTGCCTCCATTGCGGCCCTTCTCTTCTCAATCTCCTCATTACTTACCATAAAATCTATCTTCCTCTCAGGGATGTCAATTACAATGGTATCTCCATTCTCCACAAGCGCAATATTTCCTCGGTTTGCCGCTTCAGGAGAGACGTGGCCTATTGATAATCCTGATGTTCCGCCAGAGAAACGTCCGTCAGTCAACAATGCACACTCCTTGTCGAGCTTCATACTCTTCAAGTATGAGGTAGGGTAGAGCATCTCCTGCATTCCCGGACCGCCTTTTGGCCCTTCATACCTGATCACAACAACATCGCCTGCTTTAACCTTTCCACCCAAAATGCCGTCAACAGCCTCTTCCTGTGATTCAAATACTACTGCTTTTCCTGTAAACTTCAAAATCTTCTCGTTTACACCTGCTGTTTTTACAATACAGCCGTCGGGAGCAATATTGCCATATAGAACGGCCAGACCTCCATCTTTTGAGTAGGCATGCTCAATATCCCTTATACAGCCGTTTGTGCGGTCTCTGTCAAGTTCTTTGTAGTAGTTGCTGCTGCTTCCCAGCACAATATTGTAGTGGTTGCATGGTCCCGACAGATATTTCTCCTCACTCTCCCTGCATGATTGGGCGCCATTGATGTCATTTGCCTCAATGGCCTCTTTCATGGTAGGATAATCCACTCTGAAAGTTCCTGTATTCAAGAATCCACCCTTAGCCAACTCTGCCAGTATTCCCATAATTCCTCCGGCACGGTTTACATCCTGAATGTGGTATTTTGAGTTGGGTGACACTTTGCACAATACAGGTATCCTGCGTGACAATGCATCAATGTCTTTCATTGTGAAATTAACTTCTGCCTCATGTGCAACAGCAAGAAGGTGAAGCACGGTATTTGTTGATCCACCCATGGCAATGTCAAGCGACATTGCATTGAGGAAGGCCTCTTTTGTGGCTATTGAGCGGGGAAGAACATTTTCATTGCCGTTATAATAGTAATCAAAAGTGTTCTTTACTATAAGCTCGGCGGCCTTCATGAAGAGTGCGCTTCTGTTCTTGTGGGTAGAAAGTATAGTCCCATTTCCAACCAAGGCTATACCGAGAGCTTCAGTAAGGCAGTTCATGGAGTTTGCTGTAAACATACCAGAGCAGCATCCGCATGTAGGACAACCTTTCTTCTCAATCTGCTCAAGTGTCTCTTCAGAAATGGTAGTGTCAGCACCTTTTACCATAATGTCAACAAGGTCATACGACTCTCCATTGACCTCACCTGCCTCCATAGGGCCTCCGGAGACAAATACAGCAGGTATATTAAGCCTCATTGCAGCCATAAGCATACCTGGAGTGATTTTATCACAATTTGAGATACATATCATTGCATCTGCACAATGGGCATTGCACATGTACTCTACGCTGTCTGCAATAATATCCCTTGATGGCAGGGAGTACAACATACCGTTGTGTCCCATTGCAATACCGTCATCAATGGCAATTGTATTGAACTCAGCTGCAAAGCACCCAAGTTCCTCTATACGCTCCTTGATCTGTTGTCCAATATTGTGAAGATGTGTGTGTCCCGGTACAAACTGGGTGAATGAATTTACTATTGCTATGACCGGTTTGCCCATCTGTTCCTCTTTCATTCCATTTGCTCTCCATAGGGCGCGGGCTCCCGCCATTTTCCTTCCAGTTGTAGAAATGCTGCTTCTAAGTGGTTTCATATCAGTCGGTCTCCAAATAAAAAACTTGCTTATGGAAATCCATTAAGCAAGTTAGTATATTACATAATGGATTCTGAATCACTATTTAATAATAATGACTGACAGCACCACCACCACGATGACACCCATTACCTGCCTGCCCAATCCATTAAGCAGGCGCGATACTGAATTGATCGCTGTGATTGTTCTGTTTGCATTACTGATCATAGTTCCAGAATTCATTTTCAGTTAAGTGGCACAAATGTATAAATATTTTCAATACGTTGTAACAAATTATTACTTTTTTTTATAAAAATAATTGCCCGTACAATTTGCGTTAAAAGTGATATTTGTATTTTTAATAAGATATTTTCTATTTGTGTTTTATTAATTTTTCTTATTTGGCTCTTAATTGTAATTAAAACTCTCTATTTATTTAAAAAATATAACTTGATTGATGCGCAAATATTTTAATCGGATATTTGTTCTTATATCATTAGTTATTGAAATAGAAGAGTTTTAATGTATCTCCCAAATGAGAATATCTCCTTCAATATTTCAATTTGCTTTTCTTTACAAAATTTTTATATTTGTATCTCTCTTGAAAACTACTATAAATACTTTTTGTCAGTTATGAGTTATTCTATTTCAGTGGCAGATTCTGTTGGCCATTCTTCTCTAATAGCCTCTATCGCATCAAATGTATGGAGAGAGTATTATGGAAGTTTGCTGTCGGGAAAACAGATAGATTATATGCTTGAGAAGTTTCAGTCAGAAGAGGCTATAAGGAGCCAGATTGATAATGATGGCTACAAATATCTGATCATTTATGAGCATGAGAGCAACGGACTATCAACTCCTGTAGGGTATATGGGTATAAAATATGGTGACTGCAAAATATTTCTCAGCAAGTTTTATATACTGAAGACCGCCCGGGGAAAGGGAGCAGGCAGAGCTGCTTTTGATTTTCTTTTGAGTGAGGGATACAGAACCGGCGCAGAATCAATTTGGTTGACAGTAAACAAAGGCAATGCCGATTCAATTTCTCTATATAAACATCTGGGCTTTGATATTGTAAAGAAACAGGTAGCAGATATAGGGGAGGGGTATGTCATGGATGACTTTGTAATGGAGAAATTATTCTGATGTTGTATGAGATGTTTTGAAGAATGTGATTAATATAAATGAAGCTGACCTTTGGCCAGCTTCTTCGTTATAAAGATCTCTTCAGGAATGTCATTTCACTATTTTACCTCTATGAGTTCGTATTGGCGAGTTCCAATGCCAATCTCTTCTGCATAGCGCAGACCGGCTTGCCAGTCTGTGTCTGGGTGAAGGACTTTGAATTTGTCATCTGTTCCATGGCATGAACACTCTTTGTTGTGGTCGTGTTCACCACCGTGATTATAACATCCGGTATTGATTGCAGGAGCCTGGTTCACCATATCGGCACATGCCTGGTCAAGGGCTACAGGGTCAAATGATGCCATCATTCCCAAGTCAGGAACAATTGCAACATCGTTGTGTCCCCAGCAGTCACACTCTGGCGAAACGTTCATTATCAGGCTTATATGAAAATGAGGCTTGTCTTTAAGGATTGCTTTTGAGTATTCGGCTATTTTATAATTGAGAACCTCAGATGTATCCCAGTCTGCAAGTACTGCCCCTTCATATTGGCAAAGTGCAACACATTGGCCGCAACCTACGCATTTGTTGTAGTCAATGACTGCTTTCCTCTCCTCATTTACTGTAATTGCTCCATGGTTGCAGTTCTTCTCACAGATGCGGCAGCCTATACATTTTTCAACATTTACCTTTGGTTGTGATGATGAGTGCAGCTCAAGTTTGCCCGCAATGCTGGCACTTCCCATTCCAATATTCTTTAGGGCTCCGCCAAAACCTGCCTGCTCGTGACCTTTGAAGTGGCTTATGCTTATGAATATGTCGGAGTCTGCAATAGCTTGTCCGATTTTTGGTGCAGGGCAGTATTTTGCCCCTTCAAGAGGAATTGCCTGGTAGTTGGTACCTTTGACGCCATCTGCAATAATTACATTGCAATTTACCTGCAACGGATTGAATCCGTTTACGGTTGCGCTTTTAAGGTGGTCAACGGCATTGTCCCTCTTGCCCTTGTACAAAGTGTTGGCATCAGTCAGGTATGTTTTGGCTCCCAATGAATTGAGTATATCAACAACGGTTGCTACGTAATTTGGACGTATGTAAGCCATATTACCCGGCTCACCGAAATGAAGCTTCACTGCTGTGAACTTCTCCTTGAAATCGATTTGCTCAATACCGGCCTGTTTGACAAGGTTGCGCAGTTTCTTCAAGAGGCTCACTCCTGGTTTGGTCCTGAGGTTTGTATAGTATACTTTAGATTTTTCCATATAAAAATTTTATCCAATAATAATTGTTGTGGTGGGACTGTTTTTATTCCCGACAATAGGCAGGTTATAGAGGGAAATCCTGGCTAATTGTAAACAGACCGTATAGGCCTCCTGTATGGATAAACAATATATTGCCTGCGTTGTTTATATTGCCATTTGGCTGCAACTCGTTATAGAGGCCATACATTGCTTTTCCTGTATATACCTGGTCAAGTATCACACACTCCTGACGGGCAAACTTCTTGATGAATTCCAGCTCCTCAGGACGGCTCAGTGCATATCCTATTCCGACATATTTGTCATTGATCTCAATGTGTGACTTGTCAAGGCTTTTGTCTTTATGCTCAGGAATGTACTGAAGTGCTTCAGTTCCAATATTGTGGGCAATTTCTGTAAAATATTCAGTGTTGTCACATACTGCCATTCCAATTATCCTTTTACCGAGATTCATCACCTCGTTGGCAACATACAGACCGGCATAAGTTCCACCAGATCCTGTTGCAACTACGATTGTATCAAACTTGATTCCCATCTCTTTTTCCTGCTCAAGAATCTCGTTCATACAGTTGTAGTAACCGAGTGTGCCTATTGCGTTTGAAGCGCCTTCTGGTATAATGTATGCCTTGTGGCCCTGTTTCTCATACTCTTTGGCCATCTCTTCCATTATTTGACCTCTGCTGTTGCTGTATTCTTCTCTTGTGCAGAATTTTACATCTGCTCCTAATAGCTTGTCAATGAAATAGTTGCCAACTACCGGAGGAGTATCTGATATTCTGAGAAGGACTGCTGATTTCAATCCGTAAAGGGTTGCTGTGGCAACTGTAGCCCTACAGTGGTTTGACTGGATTCCACCACATGTAATAAGTGTATCATATCCCTTTGATATTGCATCTTGAACAAGATATTCCAGTTTTCTGATTTTGTTTCCGGAAACCTCTGATCCAGTCTGGTCATCTCTCTTGATCCAGACATTTGCATTCATCTCTTTAGAGAAATTTTCAAGTTTATAAATCTTTGTTGGAAGATTTGCAATGTTGTACTTATTCATGGTATCTGTATTTATTTTGGTTCCTAACATCTCTGTTTATCAATTGTTGAAAAAATATAATGTGTGACTCTCAAATTATTTGCACACATCTTTACAAAAATAACCCTTTTTTAGTACTTTTGCTAAAATTTTAATAAAAATCAGATGATACGTTGTAAATTGCTTGCCGTTGTTGCAGGTTTATTCCTTTTTTCAAGCCTCTCCTATGCCCAGAGTGCTTTTGATCCTGCGGCCTATCAGCCTGTAGGAAGTGAGATTTCAGCTTATTTGAAGCCATTGGCTGCCATTAATGTCAAGGTTGCTGTAGAAGATGCAAAATCAGATGGGAACAATCTTGATATTTATCTTACAAGCATGGTGAGCGATTACCCGTTGAGAGATAAAAATGTTGCAGATATATATGCAATTGCATCAAAACATTTCCCTGGAAAGAATATCCGTATATATGCTAATGGCTCTCTTCTTGAAGAGTTGAGCAGCAGGTACTATCGGGAGCAGGATCAGAAATCCTCAAAGAAAAAGGTCTCTAAAAAATCTGCTACCACCGCCTCAAATGCCATAGTGGAGGAGATTACTAAGCCTTTTGATATAACCAAAGGTCTGGAGAACAGACATATTGCATTATGGCACAGTCATGGACTCTATTTTGATCAGAATACACAGCGCTGGGAGTGGCAAAGATGCAGACTTTTTCAGACTGTCGAGGATAAGTATACACAAGGTTATGTAATTCCTTTCATTGTTCCTATGTTGGAAAATGCGGGAGCCAATGTCTTCTTGCCACGTGAAAGGGATTTGCAAAAAAATGAGGTTATAGTTGACAATGACAAAGTGTTTGGCGGTTATATGGAGAAGTCAGGATCAGAAGTTTGGAGTAGCGGTGATTCTTATGGCTTTGCCAATCCTAAAGAGACATATCTTCATGGTGAGAATCCTTTCACTATGGGTACTTATAGGGTTGCTAAAATGTTGTCGCAACAGGATCTTAAAGGCAGATCCGTAAAGAGTGAGAGTGTTGCAGAGTGGATTCCTTCGGTTCCTGAAACAGGTGAATACTCTGTATATGTATCATATAAGACTCTTCCTAACAGTACAGATGCTGCATATTACACTGTAAAGTTCAAGGATGGTGTGCGTGAATTCAAAGTAAACCAGCAGATGGGAGGCGGAACATGGATCTATCTTGGAACTTTCCTATTTGACAGAGGCTCTTCAGATCAAGGCGTATATCTGACAAATCTCAATAAAGGTATCAAGTCATCTAAGGATGTTAAGGTTGTAACTGCAGATGCTGTGAAGTTTGGCGGTGGTATGGGTAACATTGCACGTACTGTAAATCCAGAAACGGAGCTTCCTTATGAGGTGGAACCATTTGTAAGTGGTCATCCGAGATTTACTGAGGGCTCAAGGGTATGGTTGCAGTGGGCCGGATATGCAGACACTGTATATTCACAGACCAACAATATGAATGACTATACAGATGATTATGCTTCAAGGGGACGCTGGGTTAATGTTCTCTCTGGAGGTTCTGTTAAAAATCCTCATTACCAAGGCTTGAAGGTTCCAGTTGACCTTTCGTTTGCATTCCATACCGATGCAGGTACATTCCTTGATGATTCTATTGTAGGTACATTGATGATTTATACCAAACTATCCAATGGCTCAGACAAATATCCTACAGGGGAGAGCAGAATGTTGGCCAGGGAGTATGCCGATATTGTCCAGACTCAGATTGTTGATGACATCAGGGCAAATTTCTATGAAGGATGGTCAAGAAGAGGTTTATGGGACAGATCCTATGCTGAGGCACGAATGCCTAATGTGCCGGCTATACTTTTGGAGTTCCTTTCACATCAGAACTTTGCCGACATGAAATTTGGCCATGATCCTGATTTCAGATTCCTTGTAAGCAGGGCAATTTATAAAGGTATGCTTAAATTCCTCAGTATGAAGGATGGAATACCTTATGTAGTCCAGCCTCTTCCTGTAAAAGATTTTGCTGCAGTATTGCAGAAGAACAATGACAGGAATATGGTAAGATTGAGTTGGACTCCTGTTGAGGATAAACTTGAGCCTACAGCTGTAGCAAAACGCTATGTGGTATATACCAGAGTAAATGGTTCTTCTTTTGACAATGGTATTGTGGTTGATGAGCCTACAGCACTGATACCTGTTGAGTCAAACAGGATATACTCATTCAAAGTTGCAGCATTGAATGAAGGTGGATTGAGTTTCCCTTCTGAAATATTGTCGGTAGGTATTGCCGAGGGGGCTACAGCTAAGGAGGGTACCGTAATGGTTGTAAATGGTTTCAATAGGGTAAGCGGTCCTGCATCATTCCAGTCAAAGGATTCTACATTGGCCGGTTTCTATAATGAAAAGGATCACGGTGTTCCATATTTGTACGATTTGACATATACAGGTAACCAGTATGAGTTCAGAAGGGAGAAAGAGTGGATTACAAATGATGATCCAGGTTTTGCCGCCTCCTATTCAGATTATGAAGATAAGATTGTAGCTGGAAATACATTTGATTATCCATATGTTCATGGTAAGGCATTCATGAAACTTGGCTACTCATTTGTTTCAGCATCAGCAGGTGCTGTAATGGCAGGAAATGTTAAACTTGAGGAGTATCCTATTGTTGATTTTATAATGGGCAAGCAGGCTCAGACAAGAATTGACATGGAGGGGCAGCCTGTAAGATATGAGACTTTCCCTGTTGCACTGCAGAATGCAATATCTGATTATGCCGCTTCGGGTGGTAATATTCTTGTATCAGGCTCATATATAGGATCAGATTTGTGGGATGGGTACAACGTTACAGATGAGGGCAAGAGGTTTGCTCAGAATGTTTTGAAATTCAAATGGTCTAACCATTTTGCATCAAGGAACAATGTTGTCAGAAGTGTTGCAAATCCATTCGGCTTCAGTGGAAAATTCACATTCAACAATAAGTTGAATGACAAAATGTATATTGTGGAGACTCCCGACGGATTGTTGCCAGCATCCAAAGATGCTTATACAATCTTCCGCTATCCTGGCAACAATATCTCTGCCGCTGTCGCTTATAAAGGTGACTACAAAGTGGTTTCGTTCGGATTTCCGATTGAATCCCTTGAGTGTTGCTGCCAGATTGAAGCTTTGATTGAAGAGGTTGTAAATTTCTTTGAGAAATAGAGTATTTCAGCTCCTGATTCTGTCGGGAGCTGATTTGTTTTAATATAAAAGGTAAATTTATTGTAAAACGTGCCCCATTTAATAACGGAGCTTGACTTATGACTATTGAAAGAGAACTTGAAATTATTGAATTGCTCAATAAAGAGGTAAAACCTGCATTGGGATGTACTGAACCGATTGCAGTCGCTTTAGCAGTTGCATCTTCTTGTGAGACATTGAGAAATGGAGGATTTGGAGAACCTGCCTCATTGGAGGTGGAGGTTAGTGCAAATATCCTCAAAAACGGTATGGGTGTAGGTATACCTGGAACTGGTATGGTGGGTCTGCATATTGCCTCAGCTTTGGGAGCGACTTGTGGAAAATCTGAATATAAACTTGAGGTTCTTAAAGATTTGGATGAAACTGCACTTGCTGCTGCAAAGAGGATGGTTGCAGAGAGTAATGTAAAGATTGGCCTTGCTGACACTCCGGTCAAACTTTATATCAAGGCAACTGCAATCAATGGGGAGAACAGGGCCGAAACTATAATTAAGGATAATCATGATTCCATTATAAGCGTGACATTGAATGGCAATAATGTTAAAGGTGATACCTCTGCATGTAATAATGCCGGCAATTGTATTGTAGGTGAAGATTGCGCATGCGACCAATCTGCACAAAAGTCCGTTGCTGATAAGACAACCCTTGACTATAAATTGAGTGTTAAGGAGATTCTTGAATTCGCGGAGTCTGCAAGTTATGAAAATATCTCATTTATACTTGATTCAGTCAAACTTAACTATGCTTTGGCAGAAGAGGGGTTGAAGAATGATTATGGCCTTAAGGTTGGCAAGACAATTCTTGCTTCACAGCACAGCGGTGTATTTGGCTCTTCAATAATGACTTATGCAATGGCTGCTACTGCTGCCGCTTCTGATGCTCGTATGGCAGGATGTCTGCTTCCTGCGATGAGCAACTCGGGCAGCGGTAATCAGGGCATTACTGTTACTGTACCTGTGATTGCTGTTGCAAGAAAGATGGAGGTCTCTGATGAAAAATTGGCCAGAGCTCTAGTATTGAGCCATTTGATTGCTATTCATATCAAAGGTTATTTGGGCAAATTGTCGGCACTTTGTGGTTGTGTAATTGCCTCTACCGGCTCCTCATGCGGTATCGTATATTTGAATGGTGGCAGTTATGAGCAGATATGTTCTGCAATAAAGAATATGGTAGGAAACATTACTGGTATGGTGTGTGATGGTGCCAAAGTGGGTTGTGCCCTTAAAGTTGCGTCGGGTGTATCTTCATCAGTGCAGTCTGCAATTCTTGCATTGGACAACATTTGCATATCATCTAATGATGGAATAATTGAGGATTCAATTGAGAAGACAATATATAATTTGGGTACCATCGGTTCAAAAGGTATGCAGGTTACTGACAAGATGATACTTGATATTATGGTATCCAAGTAGCAGAGTCTTTAACGTACGTCAGTTTATAGGCAACTGACCATATAAATAAAGCCCCATGAATCATAAAAAGATTTTTGGGGCTTCTCTTTTTTCTCCATATTTGAGTTCGAGATCCTCTTTATGGTAAAGGTATCCGGCATCGTCAAAGTATTTTGCATTTTGTGCGCACTCCTTTATACAGGCATTGCATTTGATGCAGATACCCGTTACATCTTGGGGATTATTCGTATCAATTGCTCCCATAGGACAAATTGCCGCACAGTGGCCGCACCTATTGCACTTTTCTGATGTTTTTGGCTTTACTTTCCTGATGTCTATAGGGTTGCCATGAGAATCCTTGGGCTGGAAATATTTGCGCTCAACTGCGCTTCTTCCCGGTATATTCAGAGGATTCTCTCCATTTTCAATTTCTCTTTGTGAGAAACTCTCTGAACACCTCTTTTTTGCTGCTTGCTGCCCTAAGTTGTAGGCCTGTTCAAGATCTTCAATATTTGGCCTTCCGGCTGCCAGAATATCTGAAAATGAGTGTTGTGCTACAAATGCACCTGCTGCAATAGGTCTGAAGTTGCACTCTTTCAGCAGATTGTGCAGTTCAAGAAGAGCATCATCAAAATTTCTGTTGCCATATGTTACTATAGGGATTGCCATACAGCCGTCTCCTTGTAGTCTCTGCAGATACTTCAAAAGCAGATTGGGTACCCTGCCTGCGTAAACGGGTGTTCCAACAACTGCAATATCTGAGCTGCTGATATGCGGAATGGTTTCTCTAACCTGAGGAAGTGTAAAGTCATGTGTGCAGATTTCAGCCTTGGTGAACTGATCAGTCTCATTTATTCCTTTAACTATTGCATCAACTACTCTGCGAGTTCCGCCTGTAGCACTGAAATAGATTGCATGTATTTTCATCCTGACTCTCTGGTGTTATTTTAAAAAAGAGACTGGCCGCGTGGCCAGTCCCTTATGCTGTAGGCAGATCTATAAGCCGAATTCTGTACTTCAGACTGGTATTGCTACCCTAAGAAGCTTCTATCATTTATCTGTTGCAGCCTACCCCCCAACAACGGGCGGGCAACCCTTGAATGTTGGTATACATGGCCTTGCAAGTTGCAGTGGAGTACTGCATATACGTCACCGTATCTGCCCGTGAGCTCTTGCCTCACGTTTTCACCCTTGCCTTACGGCGGTTATTTTCTGTTACCCCTTGCACGAACTTTCGCCCGTCTGTGCTTTCCACAGTGCAATGCCCTATCTTGTCCGGACTTTCCTCCCAATTTCTTGAGCGATAGAACGACCTGCCGATGCCGCAAAAATAGTGTTTAAATCCTTAATTGACAAATTATACCGGGATAAACGTGTATATTGCCTCATATACGCTCTTGCCGTCCCTTTTGCCCTCAAAACAGAAAGTACGGCTGTCGGGACCAAGATTGTTTGTTGTGCGAATCACTTCAGGTGTTTCAATCTCCTTGCTCCATATCTCTATTTTTTCTCCAAGTCTGGTCTCGGCATTGAAATTTATCTGGAACTCCTTGATTCTGTAGTTACGGAATATTTCAGGATCAATGCTGTCGGTTGTCCATTCAGAGTATTTTGCATTGTTTGTATGACCGAGCGCATCAAGGTCTGACAATTTTACCTCATGAGTGCGTACAAGCTCCATTTCCGGACAAGATTTCAATTTGTCGCATGGCTCTTCAATTGCATTTGTCTTATTTGCCTGATTGAGTATATCCGGGTTGTTGTAGAAATTGTTTGCCCTCTCAATCCTTCTTGTGCGGCTGTTCATTATAAGCCATGAGCTTGTGGCAACGACTGCATTGGCACCATCTTCTGAGTGTAGGATAAAATCCCTCAGTCCGAAAAGTGACTGCATTCCTTTATGCCATGTCTCAAGTGTAACATTGTCTTGCCATTTGGGGTAGTTGTTGTACCTTACTTTGATTCTGCTTAGAACCCAGGTCTGCTCGCACTCTTTAAGGTCATTATAACCAAAATGGAGTCTGTTTGCATGGTTCCCGGCAATCTCTTGGGTCAGGTTCAGGAATGCATAAGGTTTCAGTTCCTGTCTCAAATCAACATTATGCCAAAGTATGGTACTATCTTCTTTATATCCGTTCATATTGCTTTTTATAGTTTTTGTGCAAAGATACCGATATTTTTCAACTCTAATTTTGGTATGGTAAACTTTTTGTTAGTAGTTTTGCAGGATGACTATGTAACAGGTCTGATATGTCAACAGGAAACAAATTATTTAACAGAGTCTTTCTCTTCAGGACCATGCTTGTAATGGGACTGGTGCTTTTGCTGTCGGGAGCTATAAATTTCCTTTATCCCCAACAGGTTGATTTCTATACATTAAAAGTTATTAAATCATATCCTCACGATAGGTCTGCATATACCCAGGGCCTCTTTTTTCACAACAATACACTATATGAAAGTTGCGGACAATATGGTTCGTCATCTTTCAGAAAAAATGACCTTGAAACCGGAAGAATTCTTAAGAGGTTTGATTTTGATAGAAGATATTTTGCTGAAGGAGCGTGTGTGCTTAATGGAAATCTTTATGTGCTTACCTGGCAGGAGAACAAGTGCTTTGTATATGATATTGAGACATTCAAATATCTTGGCGAACTTTGGAATCCTACAGAGGGGTGGGGGCTGACTACTGATGGAAAACAGCTTATAATGACCGACGGCTCAGCAGTGCTTTATTTTCTAGATCCCCTGACTTTCAGTGTTGTAAATAAAGTTGCTGTTACCCTTAACGGCAAACCGGTACAGTATTTGAACGAACTTGAATACATAAACGGTGAAATATGGGCAAACGTATATGGTGATGATTCAATAGTTATAATTAATCCTCAAACCGGCAAGGTGAGAGGTGTAGTTGACTGCCGAAACCTTTTGCCACGCTCTTTGCGTACAGCCAATACTGACGTGCTTAATGGCATTGCCTACAATGAAGCCACAAAATCCCTCTATCTTACAGGTAAGAATTGGCCCAAATTGTACAAGGTTGAACTTGTAAAGAAATAATGTAAAATGGAAATTTTTGCTTTTGTTACAGGAGTTCTCTATCTCATCCTTGAAATATATCAGAACAAGTATATGTGGCTGGTGAATTTCCTTTGCGCAGTTGCCTATGCATATGTTTTTGCCCAAAGCAGTCTTTATGCAGCAATGGGACTCCAGATATATTATGTGCTGGTAAGTGTTTATGGCTTTTGGGCTTGGCACCGTGATAAAAAAGTATCTTCCAATACTCTTCCCGACAGTTCTGACAATTCTTCAACCCAAGATCATGCAGATTCCAGCAATAAGATCTTGTATAGGAAGCCCTCTCTCAAGTGGTTACTTTGCACCCTTGTGGCTTTTGCAGTTATTTTTATACTTATGCTCACATTCCTCAGAAACATGACAGGGGATCCGATGCCTGCGGCTGACGCTTTTGCAACATCGCTCAGCATTGTAGCGACTGTGTGGCTTGGCATGGCCTTTATCCATCAATGGTTGCTTTGGATTGTTGTGAATGTGGTGAGTGTAGGCCTCTTTCTATCCCAGGGGCTCTACCTGACATCTATGCTTTATCTGATATACGCATTATCAGCCGTATACGGATTTTTCCACTGGAAAAAACGAGGTTCCCTCATAGAGTAGTTTTACTAAAATAATTGATGGATTTGTCACATATTTTTAGTAAATTTGCGGCGCACTAAAAATACATGTATAAAAACTAATTATAAGAATATGCAATTAATAGCAGACAGTGGATCTACCAAAGTAGATTGGAGAGCAATCTATAGTGACGGTACTGTAAAATCGGTACATACAGAGGGTATTAATCCTGTATTCCAGACAAAGGAATACATCGTTGAGATTTTCAAGACTAAGTTGTTGCCGGAGATTGGAACAGACGTTGAGAATGTTTATTTCTATGGAGCAGGTATTCTTTCTGCTGAACTTTCCAACACTTTGGCAGAGGCTTTCAAAGAGGTTTTCCCTAAATCAACATGCAATGTTGCATCTGACTTGTTGGCAGCTGCACGTGCTCTTTGCGGACACAATCCTGGTATTGCATGTATAATGGGAACCGGAGCCAATACCTGTTACTATGATGGAGTTGAGATTAAGGACAATGTTAGAGCTGGTGGTTTCATTTTGGGTGACGAGGCAAGTGGTGGTGTGCTTGGTAGAAAACTTGTCTCTGATTTCATTAAGGGGCTTCTTCCTAAAGAGATTGAAGAGGAGTTTGT
>JAEIGA010003602.1_pt1 | contig 24197 bp, 16 predicted proteins | sample 9270691 | NCBI WGS metagenome assembly JAEIGA01 (sample SAMN17057246, study PRJNA624740) | gut metagenome | biome: biome; isolation source: fecal sample | host: Bos grunniens | place: China: Xizang | collected 2019 | reverse complement strand
TACTTCAAATACCCTCCAATCGTATTGTGGGTACAAAAACAGCCTCAAGAGCGTCAGCACTTGCAGGCAATTTTATGCCATTGCTTGACCAGAATTCCGAGTTTGCTGCTAAATGGATATCGCTCTGTGATTCTCATCTTGAAGAAGGCATACGGGATGCAATATCTGTCATTGAATATCTCGGCAAGTTCTATGTCGTAGAAGGAAATAAGCGTGCCAGTATCCTTTTAAGCTTTGATGCACCAACTATCCCTGCGACAGTTACCAGATACATTCCTAATGCATCCTATGATAGCGAGATTCAAAGTTATTTTGCTTTTCTATGGTTCTATGAGAGATCTCATATTTATGATGTTGAATTCTCTGACCCAAACGATTATGCCAGATTTCAGACTCTTATGTGGCATGATCCGGAATATGTTTGGACAGAGGATGACAGAAGAAAGTTCCAATCCGGGTTAACTATCTTTCGAAACAACATCCCACAGAAAAAGGGTGATGTTACAAAATCATTTGACTCTCTGCTCATCAAATGGCTTGAACTATATCCGTTTTCTGATATATCTTCACTTTCAAAAGAAACACTTCAAAAAAGACTTTCTGCGCTGATAATGGAGAATACAGCTGATAAGGATACAGAAAACATATCTCTGAATACAAAGCCCCGGGAAAAAGAAAAGACTATAATCACCAAAATTATAAATGTCGTCAAAAGCACTCATATACACATTGGTTTCATCTTTGCAGAAAGACCTGAAAACAGTCCGTGGGCTGCAGCCCACAATGAAGGACGTCTTGCTTTAGAAAGTGGTTTATCTGATGCTGTTGTCACTACGCCCTATTACTGTATCGATAACAATTATGATGATGTGATAAATCAGGCTATAGGAGATGGGTGTGAGGTTATTTTTGCCACCACTGTATCTATGATAAATGCATGCAGGAGAGCATCTGTAATACATCCCGAAGCAAAAATCCTTAACTGTGCACTGTTTCTGCCTTACTCCGGAGTCCGGATGTATTATTGTCGTATCTATGAAGCCAAGTACATTTCAGGTGCAATTGCAGGTGCTATAACTCAGAATAATAGGATTGGATATATCGCTCGTTATCCTATCTACGGTACTTTATCCAGTATCAATGCCTTCGCTTTGGGAGTGAGATTGACCAATCCAAGAGCCAGAATCTCATTATCATGGTCTTGCCTTCCTGAAGATCCTGCTGAAACACTGCTTAGAGATGGTGTTGATGTTATTTCAAACAGAGAAGCTCTAAGTCCGGGATGTTCTTACTCAGATTTTGATTTAGGAACTTTCCATATCACTGATAATACCTATGTCAACTTATCAACACCATATTGGGACTGGGGAATCATGTATGAAAAAATAGTTAACAGCATAATAGATGGTAGCTGGAAGGATTTGCCTGAATCGAAGGCAATCAACTATTGGTGGGGTATGGATAGCGGAACTATAAAGATCCGATTCAGCGATTCGCTTCCTGATGGTCTTCTAACATTAGGAAAGATCCTCGCCAAAGGAATAGAAGACAAGACTATTTCACCTTTTCAGACAAAAATTATAGACCAATCGGGTTTGCTCAGAAATGATGGCAGCAGAGATTTCTCGCCTATAGAACTCGTTCAAATGGACTGGCTATGCAACAATGTTGACGGGGTCATTCCACCATATGACATGCTGACTAAGGAGTCCAGGGAAACCGTGAGAGCTCTCGGAATCTACAGAGAAAGTTTGATGCCAGAAGATATATAATAACGATTACATAAACAAAACAACCTCATAGAGCAAATGCTCTATGAGGTTGTTTGATTAAAAACTTATTCCAGCCCAAGATCCTTCTTAATAGATTCATGCCTTCCCTTAGCTGCTTGTGCCCAATTAGGGCCGTTTGTGTAGAGCTCATTGAGTTCAGCAAGTGCTGTAGGAACATCTATACCCTGAGGGCATGCATGGGCACATTGACCACACGCAATACAGCAGGATGGTTTTTTATCCGGATCCAGTCCATCAAGTCTCATGGATGATGTTAAAGACGAGCTATATTTGTAGTCGTTATAACACTGAAGAAGATATGGGATATCTAGCCCCATAGGACAACCTGCACAGCAGTATCTGCATCCGGTGCATGGTACTCCTTTTTTCATTCCTTCTGCTATATCAAACAACAGTTTCTCTTCATCAGATGTCAAAGGATTATACTCTTTGAAAGTATTGAGATTATCTTCAACCTGGAAGACTTCATTCATGCCTGAAAGGATCATTCTGATATTTGGCAATCCTTGCAGGAACCGGAACGCATATGATGCATCACTTGCATCCGGATTAATTTCCTTTAGTCTGTTTGAGAACTCCTCCGGCAGATTAGCCAACTTGCCTCCACGGCATGGTTCCATTACCCAAACTCCAAGGCCATGCTTAGTGATTATGTCATATTTGCTCTTTGCATCCTGAAGTGTCCAGTCAAGATAGTTGCATTGGATCTGTACGAATTCAAATACGCCCTCGTACTTAGTCAACAATCTCTCAAGAAGTTCGGGGCCACCATGGAAAGAAAATCCCAAATGCCTTATTTTGCCTTCTTCTTTCATCCTCAGAATATCAGGGATTATATGATACTCTTCGCTCTCATAGATCTTTACAGACCACTCAGTAATATTGTGAAGCAGATAGAAATCAAAATAATCTGTTCTGCACCTCTCCAATGAGATATTAAACAAAGCTATATTATCTATCGGGCCGGGCAAAGAATGTCCAGGAAACTTGTCCGCAATGTAATAGCTTTCCCTTGGGTATTTCTTCAATGCTTCTGCCATAGCATTTTCTGATTTACCGTCTAGATACGGATATGCTGTGTCATAATAATTCACACCACTGCTATAAGCCAGATCAAACATAGCGTTGACCTTATCCTGATCGATCTCACCTGTAGTTGGATCCTGTGCAAAACGCATACACCCGAAACCAAGGCGAGACAACTTCAATCCTTGAAAATCGTTATAAATCATTTTCCCCTCCTGTTTCCTCATCTGTTTTTTCTCATTATATATTGAAATCTCCGCTATTTGTACCTTTTCATAGTTTCCTGCACCAGTTCAACAAATTCATCATAGTTCAACCTAATTGCAACATGAGTATTAGGCGCTTGCCCTCGGAAAGGACTTCCGACTGGAGGATCATCCCATTTGGCATTTGATGTCAGGTCTATATCTACATCTCTATTGGAGGTCTGCAGAAAACGAAGGTCAGTTACTGTCATTCCTCTTGTAAGCGTGCCGTTCAACTCAATATCCACATGAAGAAATGCGGATTCTATCAAATCCGGATCGATTACCCATGCTACTGCGCAGGCATCATGTAAATGGGCATCTCCTCCATGAGAAAAAAACTCACATAGTTCTGCGCTGAACACTGCAGCATGAGTTCCTATAGAACGGAGTCCTTCAATAAATGCCGTGTTCACAGGACACTGCCTGGTAAGATTCACTCCAACCATATGCAGATCTATTCCGCTGTGAAACACTTTATATGCTGCTTCTGCGTCGACCCAGATGTTGAATTCAGCTGCAGGTGTCCAGTTTCCGGCATATGCGCCTCCGCCCATGATATACAACCCTGCAGCCTTATTAGCTATTCTTGGCTCACGATTCAGCGCAGCAGCAATGTTAGTAAGTGGACCGGTTGCAATAAGTGTGACGTCGTCCGTGCTCATAACAGTTTCAATTATGAAATCTACAGCGTGTTTTTCTTCCGGCTTACGCTGCGGCTCTGAAACTACCGGACCGTCCAACCCGCTCTCTCCGTGAACATTTGGAGCCGTAACAAGCTCATATGTGGAAGGCCCGGCATGACCCGGATATACAGGAATATCTGTCCTGCCTATCTGTTCCAGAACAACCAACGCATTTCTTGTAACCTTGGGCAAATATCCATTGCCACCTACAGTAGTAACTCCAAGAAGGTCAAGATGCTGTGCCGCAAGTATAATAGCAAAAGCATCATCGTGTCCTGGATCACAATCCAAAATTACTTTTTTCATTTAAACCTCGCAAACTGATTAAAGAACAGAGACATCCCATTTCAGGATGTCTCTATGATTTTATTCGTTATATGCCTTTAAAGCGCGTGCACCAATATCATGGCGATAGTACTCATTTTCAAAATGAACCTTACTGACCACTCCATATGCCTTTTCTATTGCCTCTGGAAGTGTCTCTCCTACTCCTGAGCATCCTACAACTCGTCCGCCATTGGTTACAAGAACACCATTATCAAGTTTCGCTCCGGCAACAAAGACCTTATCCCTGACTTCGTCCTCAATAATTAACGGAAATCCTTTTTCATAGGATACCGGATATCCTTCTGATGCCATTATGACACAGCAAGCATTACCAGCCTTAAACTTCACTTCCGTTTCAGCTAATGTGCCATCAGTTGTAGCTTGCATCACATTGAGAAGATCGCTCTCCAAAAGAGGCAGTACCACCTGCGTCTCCGGATCACCAAAACGTGAATTATACTCAACTACTTTAGGTCCGTCTTTTGTTAACATAAGGCCAAAATACAGACAGCCTTTGAAAGTCCGCCCCTCTTTATTGAGAGCATTGATAGTAGGAAGGAATATCTTCTCCATACATTCATCGGCGATCTCTTTTGTGTAATAAGGGTTCGGAGCAATCGTTCCCATTCCTCCAGTATTCAGGCCGGTATCATTGTCACCTGCTCTTTTGTGATCCATTGAAGAGACCATAGGCACTATTGTTTTCCCATCAGTAAACGAAAGAACTGTGACTTCCGGTCCTTCCATGAACTCTTCAATAACGATCTGATTCCCACTTGAACCGAATGCCTTATCCAGCATGATCTCTTTAACAGCATCATATGCTTCTTCCCTGGTCATAGCAATTATTACGCCTTTGCCCAAGGCTAAGCCATCAGCTTTAACTACCGTTGGGATAGGTGCTGTCTTAAGATACTCCATCGCTGTGTCAGGATCATCAAAAGTTTCATACGACGCCGTTGGAATACCATACTTCTTCATCAGATTCTTTGAGAAGACTTTGCTGCCCTCAATGATTGCAGCATTAGCACGAGGCCCGAAGCATCTGAACCCCTTTCTCTCAAGTGCGTCAACACAGCCTAATACCAAAGGATCATCAGGAGCTACAATCACATAATCCGGTTTGTACTCTTCAGCAAATCTAACAATCCCCTCTATATCCTTTGCTCCGATATCGACGCAAGTTGCGTCCATCGCGATTCCACCATTTCCTGGTAACGCGAACACTTCAGTTACTTCTGGGTTCTCGCGTATCTTTTTGATTATTGTGTGCTCTCTTCCGCCACTTCCTACTACAACTACTTTCATCTAAATCCTCGCTGCTAATAAATACTCTCATAAATATATTGCTTATTGTAATTATAATAGTTTCTTATTTTGAAAGGTACTCATCTATCGCCTTAGCACCAACTTTTCCCGCACCCATTGCAGAGATTACTGTGGCTGCTCCGGTAACTGCATCGCCACCTGCGAATACTGCATTTCGTGATGTCATACCTTCTTCATTAATGATTATGCCACCGCGACTGTTAACTTCAAGGCCAGCTGTTGTGTTTTTAATCAGTGGATTTGGTGATGTCCCTATTGCCATGATCACTACAGTGACATCAAGGTCAAACTCGCTTCCTTCGATTTCCACAGGCCTCCTGCGTCCTCTCTCATCAGGCTCTCCAAGTTCCATCCTTATACATCGGATGCCTTTAACAAATCCGTTTTGCGGATCTCTTGGATCTTCAGGATTATCATACCCCAGTATCTCGACCGGATTGCATAGAAGACGGAAATCTATGCCTTCTTCTTGTGCATGCTCTACTTCCTCTTTTCTTGCAGGCAGCTCTGTCATCGACCTGCGATACACTATATATACTTTTTCAGCACCTAGTCTTAGAGCCGTACGGGCTGCATCCATAGCCACATTACCACCGCCAACTACAGCTACTTTACCGCCTTTCATGATAGGCGTATCAGGATTATCAAGATATGCCTTCATGAGGTTGCTTCTTGTCAGAAACTCGTTAGCAGAATACACACCTTTTAAACTCTCTCCCGGTATTCCCATGAAGTTCGGAAGGCCGGCCCCGGAGCCAATGAACACAGCTTCATATCCCATGTCAAAAAGCTCATCAACAGTCAACGTTTTTCCAATGACGACATTGGTCTCTATATCTACACCAAGAGATTTTAGTGTCTCCACTTCTTTTGCGACAATAGCTTTAGGAAGACGGAATTCTGGAATTCCATATACAAGGACCCCACCCGCTGTATGAAGTGCTTCATAGACACTGACTTTATACCCTTTCTTTGCCAGATCACCTGCACAGGTAAGCCCTGAAGGCCCTGATCCAACAACAGCAACTGTGTGCCCATTGAACTCTGGTGCCGTCGGAACTTTTTCAGAATTATCATTATGCCAGTCTGCTGCAAACCTCTCAAGTCTTCCAATCCCAACAGGCTCAAACTTGATGCCCATGGTGCACTTGCTTTCACATTGTGATTCCTGTGGACAGACACGACCGCATACAGCCGGCAAAGAAGAAGATTTAGTAATGATCTCATAAGCCCCTTCATAATCTTTTTCTTTTATTTTTGCTATAAATTCAGGAATATGTATATTTACCGGACATCCCTGCATACATGGATGATCCTTACAGTTCAAACAGCGCTGAGCTTCTGCAATAGCGGTTTCTTCAGAATAACCTAAAGCAACCTCGCGAAAATTGTGTGATCTCACTTCCGGAGCTTGACTGGGCATTTCATGTTTTTTCTGCTGTATCGCCATGTTTAAGCCTCCTTTCCTGCACGGAACAGATTGCAGGTCTCTTCATAAGCTTTTCGCTCAAAATCCACATACATCCTTCCTCTGGACATTGCTTCGTCAAAATCAACCTCATATCCGTTGAAATCAGGTCCGTCTACACATGCGAACTTGGTTATTTTTTTACCCTCATGATTAAGTGTTAAACGACACCCTCCGCACATTCCTGTTCCATCAATCATTATTGGGTTCATTGATACTGTTACAGGTACGCCAAACGGTTTCGCTGTAGCAACAACGAATTTCATCATTATCAGAGGACCAATCGTTATGATCTCATCGAACTTCTTTCCTGATTCAAGCATCTCCTTTAGCGGTAAAGTAACATTGCCTTTTCTTGCGTAAGATCCATCATCTGTCATCACGATAAGCTCATCCGAACATTCCTTAAATTCCTGCTCAAGGATAAGGAGATCTTTATTTCTAAAGCCTATGATGCTAGTCACCTCAGCTCCAAGTCGATGGAACTCCTGTGCTACAGGCATGGCTATTGCACAACCTACACCACCACCTACTACACATACCTTTTTGATGTTTTCTGTCCGAGTAGCTGTTCCAAGAGGTCCAACAAAATCCTGAATGAATTCACCTTCGTTTTTGTGATTCAGTTTCTCTGTTGTAGCGCCAACTATCTGGAAGATGATTTTCACAGTTCCTCTTTCAGGATCTGTACCGGCTACAGTCAGAGGAATCCTTTCTCCGTTTTCATTTACCCGCAGAATTATAAACTGACCTGGCTTTGCCTTTCTAGCCACTAGTGGAGCCTCTATCTCCATTTGAGTAACAGTCGGATTCAAGCATTTCTTTGTTGCTATCCTGTACATGTCTTATCCCCTTCGTAGAAATAATATATATCACCTCAAGGTCGTATCAATTATACATCAATTCTTTCTGTTATTGGTTGAAACACCAGAAAAGAAAATCCTATAATTAATCAGCAGACTATCTGAGGTATTAAAATGATCCGTCCTATTCTTACATATACTATAGGTGCAGCAAATAATCCCCCTGTTCTTCAGGAGGAAACGCGCAAAGTGACTGACTTTCATTCTGAAGAAGTCATAACATGTATCCAAGATCTTACTGATACACTGGATGATTTCATCAGCCGGAACGGAAACAAACGTGGCATCAGCGGACTGTCTGCTACACAAATAGGCAGCGACCTTGCCATTTCAGTAGTCAGGACTACAGAGAAATTATACATAATGATAAATCCCATTATCATTAAAGAATTAGGAAGAGAACGGCTCTTCAGGATTGGCTGCTTCAGCCTTTTCGAATACCGTGCACTTGTTCATTACAACGACGATATCGTCATTGAATATTATGATGAAAACGGCTCTGTTCACCAGGAGGAGTTCAAGGGAGACCGATCATGTGTGATGCAGCATGAGATCGATCACCTCCACGGCTGGCTTCTTTTCGACCGGCTGCCTAATAAAGAAAAAGATCTGTTTTTGCCTGATGCTTTCTCTGAAGATGATTTCGCCATCCCTGCTGTTCAGCGTTACAGCGGTCTGTTCAATGATTATTCGGATTACAAATCGTTTGTTGAAATTAACGCTCCAAAATATGACGAATTACTTAGTGCAATCTCAAAATACACCCCTAAAAATGGTTCTGTTTTGGAAATTGGCGATAATGCTGGAATCATCTCTATCCTTTTAGCAAAAAAAGGATTCCAAATGACATGCGCTCAAAGGAATCTAGACATGTTGGACCTTGATGTACGGATTGCTGAATGCAATGATGCTTCTATAAAATTTCTTCAGATTGATGATCTTTCAACAACATCCCACTTTGACACAATCTTTTCCTCTGATCCGTTATTGATTACAGACAATAAATGTTCAGAGTTAAAAGCAAAAAAAATGCTTTCATTGTGCAATTGTTTGATTTTTTGTATCCCTATCGCTGCAAGCAATAACAAAAATGATATTGATGTTATTCAGGAACTGACATCATCATTGCAAAACAACAGCAAAAAAGTGTCAATCGATCTGCTTAACGACAGTTGTTATCAGCTTATTATTATCCAATAAACACAAAAATCAGCCCAGCCATACCTAATTGGAATGGCTGGGCTTTTTTACGTTCTGTTTATGAATGATTATCCTTTTACTGTATCCATCAGTTTTTTCAGTCGCTCTGGATCGATTCGGTCATTTACATCTCCATTAACCTTTATTGAGCTGCCTATAATAGCACCATCAGCTACTTTGAAGAAGTCATTGATATTTGAGTCTTTAACTCCGCTTCCCAGCAGCACCGGCATGTCGCCTGCCAATCTTTTAAATTCCTTTACATCATCAAGCGTCGGGCTCTTTCCGGTCAAAAGACCTGTTACTATCAACGCATCCGCACCTGACTCTTTTGCTTCAGTAATAGAAAAATCCAATGGCTGATCACATACTGCAAAAGTATGTTTTGTATTGATGTCAGCAAAAATCATAGTATCGGAAGGATAAGCTTTCTTTAGTCTCATCAGAGAAGGGGCTTTAGCCTCAGTAATACCATGAATGCCAATGCGGGTCTCGACAAAAGCTTCTACACGAATAAAAGCAGCTTTTGTAACATAACTCATTGCCCACTCCCAATCAGTACAGTTGAATTGAACATTGATCCCGAACGGAAGTTTAGTCTCTCTGGCAATCAAACCGGCAACTGACGCCATCGCAGCCATAGCAATTGGTTCATTCTGAGTAGCATAAGGAACATCGCCAAAATTCTCTATGATGAAAGAATCTGCGCCTCCGTCTTCTAGGGCATGCATATCCTGAAAAGCCGCGTCAATTATCTGATCTATGCTTCCTGCATAACCAGGTGAACCCGGTAATGGCATCAAATGGACCATTCCAATCACTGCTTTATTCTTAAAAATATCTCTATAAGACATATTACCCTCCCAAAATATACTGCATATATTGTATTCTCACTGATCCTTTGCATGCAACGAAAAAATCTTATTGATGGTTTTCAGAAAGAAAACGCAAAACTTGTTCCCTGTTTTTCAAAGCAGTATTTGCTCCAATAGCGGTTGTACAAATTGCGCCACATGCATTACCGAAAGTCAGGGCATTCTTTACTGTACTACCTTTTACAAGCTCTGATACAAATCCGGCTACAAAGTTGTCTCCGGCTCCTGTAGCATCTACTGCCTTAATAGCGAAAGCAGGTAATGTGAACTCGTCAGATGAATTCATAAAGAAACATCCCTTCTCTCCTCTCTTTATGATAACATTGCGTACACCATAACTCATAAACACGTCAGCCATCTCTTCAGGTTTTTCCCTGCCGGTAAAATATCTGGCTTCGTCCTCGTTTGGTGTTATGAAATCGATTTTCTGAAGAGAATCTTTTATATCATCAAGAGTTAGAAAATGGAAATTCGGCAACTTTGTGTCTGCTATGACCAAAACTCCTGCTTCTTTTGCTCCTCTAACAACGTTAAAGATGATCTCGGGATCATCGAACGGTGCGCGAAAAAGAGACCCTAGTATCAAAGCCCGTGTGTCTAAAAAGCTGCTAACAAAACTTTCCGGATGGAAGTTTGCTGTGTGAGCCCTGTTGGTAATCGATTGTCTGCTCCCATCATCGCGCACAAACATTGTCGTTACTGGAGTAGAATGTCCTTTCGGCCTAACGACAAGAGACAGGTCTACTCCATTTCTAAGCAATTCGCTCTCTACCAGATGTCCTGCACCATCATCTCCCAAAGCACAGAGAATTCCAACACGCATGCCGAGTTTTGAAGCAGCAATAGACTCGTTTACTGCTTCTCCGCCCACATTCAGAGACCCGGATTCAGCTCTGAAACCAGATGCCGATACAGGCTCCGGATCAAATCCTTTAATAATAGAATCCACCAAAGCCATCCCGGCACATATCATGTCATATTTCTTATCCATATGATCCTCCAATCTCTTGTAATCCCCATATTATCTACTCAAGAAAAAAGAGTCAACGAGACAAAAAACAAAGCACCCGGTTAACCGGGTGCTTTGATGCATAATCAACTATTATTATTTTGCACGTTCAACAAGTGCTTCATAACGGTTCTTTGCATTTTCCTCAGCCTTCTCAAACAGGTTCTCAGCACGCTCCGGGAAGGAACGGGTCAAAGCGCTGTAACGTACTTCGTTCATGATGAAGTCGCGATAGCTGTCTGTAGGCTCCTTGCTGTCAAGCTGGAACGGATTAAGTCCCTGAGCTGTACGGCGAGGATCATAACGGAAGTTGTGCCAGTAACCAGCGGCAACTGCCTTCTTGATCTCAGTCTGTGCTGAAACCATTCCGCCGCGGATACCATGGTTAATGCATGGTGCGTATGCAACGATGAGGGAAGGTCCATTGTAGCTTTCAGCTTCAGCGATAGCTTTGATGGTCTGATTATAGTCAGCACCCATAGCTACCTGAGCAACATATACATAACCATAGCTCATAGCAATACCAGCGAGGTCTTTCTGCTTGACTTCCTTACCAGCTGCTGCAAACTGGGCAACAGCTCCTGTAGGTGTAGCCTTGGAAGACTGTCCACCAGTATTGGAGTAAACCTCAGTGTTGAATACGAGGATATTGATATCTTTTCCGGAAGCAAGAACGTGGTCAACACCTCCGAAACCAATATCATAGCTCCATCCGTCTCCGCCGAATGCCCAAATGGACTTCTTTGCAAGAACATCCTTCTCATCAAGGATCTCTTTGAGAAGCTTGGAATCAGAATTCAAAGATTCAAGGCAGGCAACCAATGCTCTTGCAGGAGCTTTATTGGCTTCTCCATTATCCTTGGTATCAAGGAATTCCTTGATAACTGCCTTAACAGCTTCATCTTCAGTTTCTTCAGCAAAAGCTTCTACTTTGCTGATAGCATGCTCACGACGTGCATTCTGTGCAAGGAGCATACCGAAGCCGTACTCTGCGTTATCCTCAAACAAAGAGTTGGCCCATGCAGGTCCGCGTCCTTCTTTGTTTGTTGTGTAAGGAGTTGCAGGTGCACTTGCACCCCAGATTGAAGAGCATCCTGTTGCGTTTGCGATAATCATACGGTCACCATAAAGCTGTGTAACGAGCTTGGCATATGGTGTCTCACCGCATCCGCCGCAAGCACCAGAGAACTCAAGCAATGGCTGCTCGAACTGGCTGCCTTTAACGGTTGTCTTCGCGAACTTAGCTGCTACTTCGGGTTTGCGATCAACATTGAGTCCATAGTTGAAGGTATCCTGCTCATACATTGTATCCTCAAGAGGAGCCATTGTAAGTGCTTTCTCTCCCTTCATACCCGGGCAAACATTTGCGCAAGATCCGCATCCTGTGCAGTCAAGAACAGATGCCGTCATAACGAACTTCAGTCCAGGAACACCGATGAGATCCTTGCTTTCAGTTCCTGCGGGAGCTTTTTCAAGCTCTTCAGCAGTCATAGCCACTGGACGCAGGACAGCGTGCGGGCAAACATATGCACAGAAGTTGCACTGGATGCAGTTTGCAGGATTCCACTTGGGAACCATAACTGCAACACCGCGTTTTTCATATGCAGCTGTACCGCTGGGCATGTGACCATCTTCATATCCATTTGTGAATGTGGAGACTGGAAGCAGATCCCCGCGTTTATGAGAAACAGGAACAACTACATCCTCTACGAATTTTACAAGTGTTGCATTATCGCCAGTAACTACCTCTTTTGCAGCTTCGCCTTCTGCGTTTGCCCAGGAAGCAGGAACTTCGACTTTAACAACAGCTGTAGCGCCTTCATCAATGGCGTTATAGTTCATCTGAACGATATCATCACCTTTTGATCCGTAGCTCTTGAGAGCAGCATCCTTCATATACTTGATGGCGTCATCCTCAGGAATGATAGCAGCAAGTTTAAAGAAAGCACTCTGGAGAACAAGGTTATATTTTCCGCGCAGACCGAGCTTCTTGTCTATAGCAAAAGCATTGATGGTATATACATTGATGTCATTCTCTGCTATGAAACGTTTGTCTTTTGCAGGCAGACGTTTCTCAAGCTCCTCAGCATCCCACTGGCAGTTAATCAGGAGAGTGCCGCCTGGTTTGAGATCTTCGACAAGATCAAATTTGCCGATATAAGCAGGATTGTGACATGCTACGAAGTCAGCCTTGTTTACAAGGTATGTACTGTGAATCGGGCTCTTACCGAAGCGGAGGTGAGAAACAGTTACACCACCGGACTTCTTTGAGTCATAGTCAAAGTATGCCTGAGCGAACATATCAGTGTGGTCACCGATGATCTTGATGGAGTTCTTGTTTGCACCGACTGTTCCGTCAGAACCAAGGCCCCAGAATTTGCAGCTTGTCGTTCCGGCAGGAGCTGTATCAGGATTTTCGGGAGTATCCAGGGACAGATGTGTAACATCGTCCACAATGCCTAGTGTAAATTGAAGCTTCGGCTCCTCAGCCTGTCCATTGCGGAAAGCAGCAATAATCTGGGCAGGTGTTGTATCTTTTGAACCAAGTCCATAACGGCCGCCAACAACACGAACATTAGCAAACTTTGATCCGCGAAGAGCAGAGCAAACATCAAGATAAAGAGGCTCACCAAGAGCACCAGGCTCTTTAGTGCGATCAAGGACGACCAAGGTCTTTGTTGTATCCGGAATAACATTCAGGAGATGAGCAGTGGAGAACGGACGATAAAGATGAACTTTCACCAAACCGACCTTCTCACCTTTTGCTGTCAGATAGTCAATGGTTTCCTGAGCTGTTTCTGTAACAGAGCCCATAGCAACGATAACTGTCTCAGCATCTTCAGCGCCATAGTAGTTGAACAGTTTGTAATCTGTTCCAATGCGCTTGTTGACTTCGTTCATATAGCCTTCTACTACCTCAGGAAGACGGATATAGAACGGGTTAGCAGCTTCTTTAGCCTGGAAGAAAATATCTGGGTTCTGAGCTGTACCGCGAGTCACAGGATGCTCCGGGTTCAATGCATTGTGACGGAATTCAGATACGGCATTCCAGTCGAGCATCTCTCCGAGGTCTTCATAATCCCATACTTCAACCTTCTGAATTTCGTGTGATGTACGGAATCCATCAAAGAAGTTGAGGAAAGGAACACGTCCCTTAATTGCGGACAGGTGTGATACTGCAGTCAGGTCCATTACTTCCTGAACACTTCCGGATGCCAGCATCGCAAAACCGGTCTGACGGCATGCGAGGACGTCGGAGTGATCACCGAAGATTGAAAGTGCGTGTGTTGCAAGAGCTCGAGCAGATACGTTGATAACACATGGTAATAACTCACCGGCTATCTTGTACATGTTCGGGATCATCAGCAACAAACCCTGAGATGCAGTGAAAGTTGTCGTCAAAGCACCAGCAGCCAGAGAGCCGTGAACGGCACCGGCAGCACCTGCTTCAGACTGCATTTCGGCCACTTGTACTGTGTTGCCAAACAGGTTTTTCCGACCTTTAGCAGACCACTCGTCAACATGTTCAGCCATGACAGACGAGGGAGTAATCGGATAAATAGCAGCAACATCAGTGAATGCGTAGGATACATGAGCGGCGGCCTGGTTGCCGTCCATGGTCAGCATTTTTCTTGCCATAGAATCCTCCCGTTAATTAGAATCTTTTTCATTAATTGTGTTTCACACAGTTATAATTATTTTACACCTCACCATAAAGGAAGTAAAGGCAACCAAGTATATACCTTTATAAAAACCACCCTTTATCCGAATCAGAATTTGAAAAGGACACCGCTATTTTATAGCGGTGTCCTTATAAATTGTAATGCCTCACTACTATTACTTTTTCTTACCCGAAGAGTCTGCAGTGTATATCAGTTCAAAATTATCGCCGTTTTTCTCAAAAATTTCTATTCCGCTTTCAACCTGAAGCTTATCAAATGCATTGCTGTCCATTTTTTCTATGCTGTAATTGACTATCCTCTTTGCAGGCACGGTTGTGCAAACTATTAGAGACAACAGAAAAACCACAGCAACAACAGCAGGTAGCAAAGGCATATCGGGACGATAAATTTCATTGATAGCCTGTCGGATAACCGATTCATTGTTATAGCGAAGGAATCCATAATGGTTCCAAGCAGCAAATATGCCAAAAGCAGTCAGAAAAACCAAGACACTGAGAAGGAACTTGCGGATTCCAAGAGCGGCAAGCACACTTTCCGTAAAAAGAAGTCCGGCGATTGAAAGTGCGCCTACCCCAACACATGCAATACTTATAAGCAAAGTCTGATCTTCAGGAAAAAGAAAATAAATGCTTGCTAATGTAATTGCTGCACCAAGGATATAAGTGAAAAGTGACGGTAGTATCTGGCTGAAATACTTTGCCCATAGCAGCGGTTTGATATCAGCCCCACAGTTTTTAGCGTAGTTCCACTTTCCTGATTCAATATCAGAATAGGAAAACAGCCTTGTTTCAACTACTCGCCAGAAGAATAGGCAATAACTAGTAAGAAGTGTATAAACATATGCTGTGCCAAGCAAACCGTTTCCCCAAAAATCAGGAATAAAGCGGGCATATTGCGGTACTGTAAGCGCTATCCCCTGTGTTATCACTAAAGTCACCATCGAGAAAATGATCGCTATTATAACACAATTGATAAAAGTAGCATGCCCCGATCGAACAAATCTGTTATATGCATGTTTAAATGGAGATCCTGAATAATTCATGTTTCAAATGCCTCCCCACACGCATTAGCAAAGGTCTTTTCCGAATTACGAATTTGTTCAGTAGGTACGCCTGCTCTTTCTAAAAGGCTGGCAGCTTCGCCTGTGCTCCCAATGCAACCTTTTTTCAATTCTATTGCACACTCATCATCATTTTCTCTCATAAAGAATCTCTGATCACTATCAATGATATTTCTCACTGAATCAGCATATTCTTTAGGAAAAGAAACACAAACGCTACTGTATTGTTCAATAAATTGTTTATATGATCCTGAATATATAAGGGAACTGTTCTTCAAAATTACTACCCTGTTCGCTACTGATTGTACCGTCTGCATATCAGGAGAAGCTATCAACACTGTTTTGCCGCTGTCATACAGATACTTGAAGATCCTTCTTGCAATCATCTCATCTTTTGGCTCCACAACAAATTGCGGATCATTAACAAGGATCATATCTGTTTTATAGGCAGCACTTGAAAGCAACAAGACAAGTATCCTTCTCGAATAGCTCAATGAACCAAGAGTATGATTTCCCCATTTCAGAATACCAATCTCTGAAAGAAGGTTGTTGTATCTGTTCTCAGCTTCTTTTGTCTTTCCGCCAGCATTATCTACAAGCCATTCCAAAACATTGGAATGACGTGAAACCAATCTGTCTGATCCAATATATAAATAGTCTTCAGGACTGATTTTGTGTCCGCCAACATAAACTTGACCTTCAGCAAGTTCTTCTGGAGAAGCCACTGCCCTTAGTAAAGCATAACTGCAGAAAGGAACATCACTCACTACTGCTGTACAGCTTCCTACAGGACAGATAAAGTTAGCTTCTCTAAATACAGGATAAGAATAGGAACTGGTATTCACATAGTATTTCGAAGTAATACCCTCAGCAATAAGGTAGCTTTCCCCACCTGGAAGTGTGTTGTTCTCTGTAAATGAATAATCCTCTTTTTCCAGCATCGCAACATTGAGAGCATCAGTAACAGCATCAAAATCAAAAGGCTCATCGTCTGAGGCATCTTTATCATCCGGTGCAGCAATCAAATCAGGCGTATACTGAAATGCTTTTTCTTCTTTAGGTAGTTCTTCCTCGTTTTCTGTCTCAACAGAGGATAGTTTAAACCCTATATCCGTCTCCCCTGTTTCCGACAATTTGATATCTCCTGCCAATCCAACTTCCGCAAGCGTGTCAAACAGGTTTTCTTTGGTGTGCTCCTTAATCACTGGTTCCTTTACTTCGGATTGAGCTACGGTGTCCATCAATTCAGATACTTTTTGCTCGATCTCAAAAGCTAATGTAGATGTGATATCCTCTACAGAAGACAATTCCTGTGGTTCGTCTTGTTCCTCGGATATAGTTCTCTCCTCATCTATAATCGGCAATGTCAATGATTCATCAGTATTATCAATTTCATCAGCAAAGTTCAATTCATCAATTACTGCGAGAGTCTCTTCGTCTTTATCTCCAGATAAATCTTTATCTTCACTCACCGCTTCTTTGGTTTCATGATTATCTAAAACTGTGATATCACCTATTTCGTTTGTGTTTTCACTGTTGAGGACCTCTGCCTCTTCACTATGTGATTCCTCTATGTTTTTTAAATCGTCTTCTGATAATTCTTCTTTCTGTATATCTGAAAAATCATCCGCCTCTTCAACAAAAACATTTTGTTCATCTGTATCACTAGAACTCAGCTGAGATGAATCCGGCTCGAACACCTCTGATAAATCTTCTTTAGGAACATTAATAAAAAGTGATTCGGACAGCGACGGTTCATTAAACAGATCTGCAAAAGGACTTGCCATCACAGATTTATCATCTTCTCTCGATGACTCATCAACAATCCGGTCCTGTGATGGCAGCTGCTCATCATCAAAAACAATCTCTACCGGATCATTCTGAAAAAAATCGCTCTTAAAATCAGTCTCTTCCACCGGGACATCATTTATTTCCGTAAAAGGGACTTCTTCATTTTCTAAATCTTCTGAGGTCACTTCCGTTGAACTGTCCGCTTCTTTTTCAGAGCTTTCTTCATTTGTTTCAGTTCTGAAACCTTCCCAGTTGATTAGTTTGTTTAGTTCTTCAAAGAAACAGCGTTTCTTATTTTCAAACTCTTCCCGCTCACTTTGTAGCTGTTTATTGGAATCATCTCTTTGTTTTTCAAACGAGAGACGTTCCATCATGATGTTCGCTCGTTCCTCTTCTGACTCCTTGCGTTGTTGCTCGAGGAACTCTCTTGCTGCTGCGATCTGGCGTTGACGTATAGCAGTCTCTTCGGATACCTGTTTTGCATATGCTTCTCTCTCTTCATTGAATTTGGATTTCTCCTCATCAAGTGAAGATCTGAGATTGTCCAGATCTGATCGAAGCAAATCTATTTCTTCCTGATCTGAGGCGAGTTTCTTCTGAGCATCCTGAAGTTTAATTCGTTCAGTTAGAGTTGTCTGCTGCCAGGATATGGCTCTGCGCTTTTCCTCTTCTGCATCTGCGCGCTCTTTTGACAGCACATCTTTTTCGGCTTCAATTAATGCTCTGTCATCCTGGATCTTGCTCCATTGTTGTTGAATGATCTGTTTTGCTTCATTGATTTTCTGATCTCTGTTTGAAGCTTCCTCAGCAAGTCTGATCTTTGCAGCTTCGATCTCGCGTTTTGCTTGTTCGCTCTCAGAATACTCCAGCTTGTTTCTGGTCTCATCTAATTCTGCTGCAAGAAGCTCATAGTTTTTGTTGCTCTCCTCAAGGCTAAGCGCAAGGGCTGCACCTTCATTCTGCAATTTCTGATTTTCTGCAATTATCTCGTTGATTCTGTTCGCAGCGCGCTCCTTAAGCACAGCCTGATCCTGATCCGCTTTCTCCTGAATCTTCTTTTTATCTTCATCAGCTTCTGATAATCTTGCAGCCAACTCAGCTTCTTTCAGTGCGATCTCTTCATGGATCCTGTTTTCATAATATACTCTCTGTGATTCTGCATCCTCTGCCGCTTTTGCTTTGATATTTTCGATCTCGCTAAGAAGCCCTGCTTTCTCTTGTTCGAAAGCTTCTTTCAGCCCTTGCTCCCTTGCAGAAGATTCATCATTTACCTTATCAGCTGTTTCTTTTGCTTCCGCAATAATTCTTTCTTTCTCTTCTGAAGCTTTTCTGCGTTCATCTTCTGCCAGCCTGTACTGGTTATCCAATTCACGCTTCAATTCCTCTGTCTCTCTTTGAGCGATCTCTTTTTCTGCCCTAATCTGTTCCAGTTGGGCGCGCATTTCAGATTCCTTCTCACCCGCGTTCCTTGACGCAGTCTGAAGTGCCTCAAAATGGCTCGCAAACTCAGCCATCTGCTTCTCATGCTGAACTCTTTGTTCTTCGAGATCCGCTTGATTTTTATCATTTAGCTGACGCAGAACTTCAACATATTTGTCCTGTTGCTCACGGAACTCCGCCTGGGCACGTTCTGATTCAGCACGAAGATCTTCCAACTGTTTGCGGAGCTTTTTGTTTTCCTCTTGAGTAGCGATATCCATTGGGTTCACAAAAACACCTGAATCGAGTGCCTTAGCACCGTCATCCAGGAATTGCTTTTGCCAATCCTCACCAGAAACACCATCATTGCTGGAAGAACCTGTTGAGGGCTTTGTTCCAACAGGGAGTCCGGTCAAAAGGTCAAGCTCCGGGAATTCAATTGAACTGTCAAAATAATCGGATGCCATACTATCTAATACCTCAAATACTAGTTATCGACATATTACAGTTTATTGTACCATATTTTTATGCTTTTTTATCTCATTATTTCACTATCTTTTATGATTAAAGGCACCTGTTATACAGGTGCCAAAACATTAGATAAGAGAATATTTGTTGAGTATCCGATCTATGTCATTGCAGACTATGAAATTGCCGTCTATGTATTTAACGACATAATGCTGAGTGACTTTAGGCATAACAGGATCATCAAGTGATATCAGCTGTGGTTCCACCGTAAACTGAAGTTCATTATCAAAGCCCCAATCTGCTGTAGCATTTAAAAATCTTCTTGCACGGCTGATAGTGAGTTTGTCCTCTTCTGATAATTGTTTTTTTGTGTTTGATTTTGCTAAAAAAGGAAATGTATGACCAAGATTGACAGGCATATCATCCGTCTTGCTTATAACAGTACTTTTCAAACGATACTCATCAAACAACCTCTGAGACAAACGAAATAAATCACCTGCAGTACTGCATTCATTCATACGGTTAAATACAGCCATCGTCGCTTCATGACAATTCCTTATGTGTTCTATTATTTTTTTGTCTTTCCCAAAGTAGAGTGTAACTGAAATATCGCCAATATATCCGCTGGCTCTGTCTACCGGTGATGCATAAGCGTAAAAGACACCGTCCCAATTAATAGTATTATTTCCTGACCAGTACTCGACATTGCGTAAAGAATCAAAATTCACTCTATTGTCAGATAATACTGCCACACCCATTGGAGGAGGAGAATACCAACCATCAGCAAAAACATCATTGCATTCGCTCATATTCTCGACCCATTTGTTTCTGAACTTAAGCTCTGTGATATTATCCTTACAACTCAATTCATCCAAAGTCTTTTCTAGACTCAAACAAGCCACTTCTCTGGCGTGATTGAATAATGAATACCCTTCTTCCGTGAAATAGATCATAAAACTATACTCCCATACCAGCTAAATCAAAGAAGAGTGACGACTCCTCTTCCTGCCAGAGCATAGAATGCCATAACTAATCCGGCAATATAAAGTAAAACAGAAGGAAGTCCCTTGAAAGATCCAGGAATATCTGACTTTTCCATCTTCTGCCTGCCTTCCCAGATCAGAAGATCCGCAACATGATATCCTACAGCACTGCCAAATGCAAAGCCAAGCATTCTAACAAGACTATAATCGTTTGCAGCTGCCCGAAACAGAACCGCACACACAAAACTGTTGAAACATGCATATGGCAATTGTCTGCGAACACGCTTTGAGAGTTCTGACTTTAGAATTTCCTGCGCCAAACTGTACAACACAAAATAAACTAAAACACAAACCATAGACGCACAGAAAGGCCACAAATATGCCCTGGCATAATATGGAGAGATGCCAAAGCGCTCAAGAAGGGATACTTGCGGCAAAAGATAATAGTGGACTAACCAAAACCCTATAGAGCTCAAAAAAGTACATATCGACTGTGAGATGCAAAAAACATGTTCAGCTATGATAGAAGTCTGTCTGGATATATGATCTCCGCCAAGCAGACGTGTCAGGAGCAGGTTTTGAAAAGTTGATGCCCCTAATGCTACAACAGCAAACTCAATAATGCCTTCTAATAATCCGTCAATCATTGAGATCATCCTCCGTAAATAGCATTCTTCTGAAGAAAGTACAAATCAGATTCCACAGCGCAGCAAATAAAGCAACAATGATTATACCGACAGGCGCTGTACTGGCTGCAGGCATCAAAGGCTTCATCGACAATGCGGTGCCCCATAAAGTCCCCGAACTAAGTATTTCCCTGATTGCCCCACAAAGCATCATTACCAACGCATACCCAATAGCAAGTCTCAAACTTCTGCTGATAGAACGCCAAAACCCTTCCCGTACTTCATCAGTGGCACGGAAAGTAATGATCCTTTCAACAAACAACAGTGGAAGATACAGTCCAATTATAATTGCATCTCCGCCGAACACCCTGTAAAAAACTACCATTTCAGGAATGATAAGCAAAGAAGTCATAAACACACAGATTCCTAGTCTAAGATGTTTATTGACTACACCAGTAAGAATTTCCCCAATCACCCCTATAGGGATGATAAGAAACAGGCCTCCCAAAGCAAGGATCGTAGCAGAGCGTAGATTTATAGCTCCACCAATCAATGGAGCCATAGCATATCCCTGAATAAGGACTGCATTATTGAAAAGAAAATAGTCTGTTAACTGTGTCTCCCTTGCATTTCTGGCCAACCTGCCTTTAGTGCGGACTTTTTTATCTTTCCTTGCCATTGCCTACCTCCTTTCTATGTTTAAGAAGAAGGCGGTCAAAACCATACCCTATAGGTGTAGCAAGTAATACAGCAAACGGTGCACCGATCTCATAAATACCATATGTGGAGATCAGCATAGACAGAACTCCAGCAGCAATGCCATACATGCATCTAGCAAAATTATTCTTTGGAATCAGCGTCGGTTCAGCCACAAGATATGAAGCGGCGAATGGAAGTCCGCAGCACAGCATCTCAAACAAGACCGAGTCTGTCCTTGTTCCCGGAATCCTCGGAAGGAAAAAGGCCCATACAGCACAAGTTGCTAGGTAAAAAGCAGGTACATGCCAGCAAACAGCGCGGTGCACTACCAACAAAATCAAGCAAGAAAATATTATCAGGGAATAGGTTCCGCCTACAGATCCCTCGAAATTTCCCAGAATAAGGTCTGTCCTATCTACCAAAGGAATACCACCGTCATGCATGATACCTGCAGGAGACTGATGGAGCGCTATATCCAGGTTCCAGCCCAATCCTAGTCTCCCGGACTCAAGCGGATACATGAAGACCTGATCCGGATTACTAATTGCAGTAAGTGCAAATCCAAATGCTGCCGGATGAAGCGGGTAATTTCCATATCCGCCGAAAGGATGCTTTCCAAGAAGCAAAGTTGCACAGACCGCGAAAATAACAACACTATATGATACTGATACCGGAAGCATCAACGTTACTGTCCATGCAAAACAAATACTGGAGATGTCAGACAAACGAATATGCCTTCTTCTCAAGGCAGCAACAAGCAAATCACACAAAGATGAAGTCACAGTTGCAATAACAAGCATGACAACAACACGCAGCCCATATACATAGGTTGCGAGCAAAACCAACGGCACCATAGTAACTAGGTAATCCCTGAAAGGCCTAAAACTAGGATGCAATGTAGATTTTCTTTCGACAGTTTCTTCCATATTTCAAATCAACAATTATGCTTTAATACTGCATCAGCGGCATCGCGTATGCTGGCAATAGCAGCAGCACGATCTTGATCTCCAAAAATAGAGCTTCCCGCTACGAATACGTTTGCCCCAGCCTTAGAAGTATAACCAACTGTATCTGAAGCAATACCGCCGTCAACTTCTATCAGAAGATCTTCCCTTCCGATACGTTTAGCTTCTTCACGAATATCATGAACTTTATAACACATTTCCGGCATAAAGCTCTGCCCGCCAAATCCAGGCTCAACAGTCATCACAAGAACCAGATCCACCTTGTTCAAATATGGAAATACTATCTCAGCAGCTGTTTCAGGCTTTATGACGATTCCCGCTTTGATTCCATGCGAATGTATAAGATCAATAGTTTCTGCACAATTATCCTCTGCTTCAACATGAAACGAGATCAGGTCCGCGCCAGCATTAGCAAAATCAGTCACATATCTATGAGGTTTTTCTATCATCAGGTGCACATCATAAAAAGCTTCGACTGCTTTTGACAGGCTTTTCAGTACAGGAATGCCAATAGAGATATTTGGAACAAACCTTCCGTCCATAACATCGTAATGGATCCAGTCTGCTCCGCCTTTAAGAACGTCTTCGACCTCTGCGCCTAATCTAGAAAAATCCGCCGACAATATAGATGGGCATATCAAGCTCATTGGCATGCTCCTTATTGCAAAAATGAAGTGTACCATAAAGTACACTTCATTATATTCAAACTGGTATCGGAAAGCAAATCCACGCTATTCCTTTTCCAGGCCTAATGCTTTTCCAGCTTCCATCAAAGGAATGGAGAAAAATGCCAGACCAAGTCCGTAAAGATAGTATTCCGTCGGAAGTACAGTCATCTCAAACAGCGTTCTGAGAGGGGTAAATAAGACCAGAGCTGTTAATGCAAATGATAAGACTGCAGCCAGATTAAGCATCTTATTAGCAAAAGGATTGCTATGGAATAGAGAATGATGTGATCTCATATTAAAACTTTGGACGATCTCTGCAGTAGCCATCACCATAAAGCAAAGTGTCTGCCCTCCTATATCAGTGCCAGTTGCATGCCTTCCTAACCAGAAGCCAAACAATGAGACTGCTCCAAAATACAGTCCTTGCAATGCTACTCTCAGACCAAATCCACCGGCAAATATACCTTCGCTTCTTGCCTTGGGCTTTCTTGTCATAACATCTTCATCGACCGGTTCCATTCCCAACGCAATAGCCGGCAGACTGTCTGTAAGCAGATTCAGCCAAAGGAGCTGCATGGATAATAATGGAGCCACTCTCCAAAGAATCATTGCAAAGAAAACGACCAGGATCTCTCCTATGTTGGTACCGATAAGATATCCGACGACTTTACGGATATTGTCAAATATTCCTCTTCCTTGTCTGACAGCTTCAACTATTGTAGCAAAATTATCATCTGTAAGAGTCATATCTGCTGCACCTTTCGCTACATCGGTGCCAGTGATTCCCATAGCGCATCCGATATCTGCAGCCTTAAGAGCAGGAGCATCATTTACACCATCTCCTGTCATCGCTGCTACTTCACCTAACTTCTGCCAGGCTTTGACTATACGTATCTTATTCTCGGGGGTGACTCGCGCATAAACCGCTATATGACGTACCCTTTCGAGCAGTTCCTCATCCGACATGGCATCTACCTGAAGACCTGTTACGGATTCATCGTCATCACCGAGAAT
>JAEIGA010003601.1_pt1 | contig 24197 bp, 40 predicted proteins | sample 9270691 | NCBI WGS metagenome assembly JAEIGA01 (sample SAMN17057246, study PRJNA624740) | gut metagenome | biome: biome; isolation source: fecal sample | host: Bos grunniens | place: China: Xizang | collected 2019 | reverse complement strand
GTCTACCCCGTGAGCAAAATTTTTTTTGAGTGGGGGGTTATTTTCGGTTTATGCCAGCAATCTTATCTGCCCATTTCTCGGTATAAAAATTGTAATAACTCACATTATATTTTTTTCTATACCATTCAAAGCAACCAGCCCACACAATAGACGGCAAGCCTATAACGGGAAGATACAACCAACCTAATATGCGTGATTGCACCCTATGCCCTCTTTCGTGTCGCATAACAATTCTATCGCCGTAATGATCTGGGCATAAGAATATATACTCACCGAGCGAGATACTACCGCACTTAATTGTAAACTCGTAGTGGTAGCCCTTGCGCTTTGCTTTCGTGATATTCTTCACAATAAAGCCAACGAGCATTTGAGGAAAACACCATACCCACAAAAGTATATGTTTCATTATGCTACCTCGCATTTATACACCCATTCCCCGTTTTGGCGAATATAAAGCAGTTTTGCTTTTGTTGCGTTTGCTCTAATGAAATTTGCTACCATTTCTTCTGGCATAGTTTCAAAAACAACAACTCCGATATGTGCGCTCATAAGCATATTTTGTTCAAAAAGTGTACCATCCAAACCCTCATCATCATCTGCCCCACCAACACAATTCAACGAACCAAACTCATCGAATTGAAAATAGAGATATTTATATCTAATCACCGCACCATCTCTGTCAATGACGTTTACATCGACATAACACTCATAATAATTGTCTGGTTCGGCAATAGGTTCAAGTGCCTCAAACCGTTCACATCTTGTGTTTAATCTCCAAACACCGAGAAAACTATCATCATCATAAACCAAAGCCATACTGCCATCTGGTGCATCGCTCGGTAATTCGTCTACGCTCTTTGCGGTATATGCGAGTGCGGTTGTGGCTTGCTTTTTTGCGTTCGCTTTGAGCCAAGCAAGGAATACCTCATCATCTGGCAACTCGGTAAATGTTATAGTTGCGTGTCTAAAGTGATAAACGAAATTGTCAATGTAGTATATGCTAATTTCTACACCATCTGCATTTATCAAATGCACCGCATCGTTATAAAATCTAATGGTCGAGAAACAGAAATTAAAAGGCTCGTCAATCTTGTCATATAACATATAACCAGCGCATTTTACATCTTCAAAACCATCCTCAAACGGCTTATCTATTTGTGTTAATTCACTATTGAATACCCAAGTTTCGCTATTCTCACTATTGGCAGTTGTTTCGGCATACTCTTCCCAATCACCTACTACCTTTGCATTTTCATTGAGCCAAGCAATAAAGGTTTCGTCAGTAGGCATTTCGGTAATGGTGATTGTTTTATATGCATCATTCCCCCAACCATACTTCCCATCGTAAGCATCTTCAATGCTACTGCCATCTTCTGCGTAAAACGATATATATAAAATGCCATCGTAATACAAGTTCATCAAATCCATTGTTAGCACATCACCATTCTGTAATACAACGGAAAAAGAGAAATGATACTCTTTGTTACGCATTTCTTCGGGTACAGTTATTTCGTCATTGAACACCCAAACATTTGTTTCATTGCGCTTGTAATACTTTCCTCTGTTAAGATAAAATGCGTTTTTGCGTACCTCCTTTGTGGGGAGTTCTTCAACCTCAACTATTTCGCCATTGTTATACACGGGTACGAAATATTTTTTTCCATTGAAAATTAACATTTCTTAACCCTCCGTTCTCGGTTTGATAAAAGTTCTTGTATATTTTACTTTTGCATAGCAAAGGCTATTAGCCTTTATGGCTTTACCATTTACGATTATTTTTCCGTTGTCTTTTTCGGTCAATAGCAAATTCGGTGTTTGAGCAAAACCGTTATGCTCAACCAATTCGGCGGTAAGTATTTTTCCCTCTACTACCTTTTCAAGATAAACGGGATATGTACCCTCGCCAGTTGGGTCTTTGTCGGAGGATTTAGCAGCCATTGTTGTAACAAATTCTAACGGAGTGCTAACACTATTCAAAGCATCTATAATATCCACCATCGTACGAGCAAGCATTGTTACATCTTGCATTTCATCGTCAGTAATGATAGCAAAGAGGTTTTCTTTTTCTGCGTCACTCAAAGCATCGTATTGTGCTTTTGTACCAGTAAAGAATTTTAGTTCCGTACCATTGATTGTAATGTTACCAGCATCGCCTTGATCGCCTTTAGGTAATGAGCCTAAATTATCCCAATTTTCGCCCTCATCATATGAAACTGCAAGATCGCCATCATCAATCTTAAATTGAGGAGTTATACCATCTTCACCGTCATCACCTTTATCGCCCTTTGGCAATGTTGCTAAATCTTCCCAAGTAGCACCATTATCATAAGAAACTTGCAATTTGTCTGTATCTATAACTTGGAATATAGGTGTAACAACATCGCCACCACCAGACCCAGTACCCAAGTCAATATATTCTGGGTTTCCTATTTCTTTGTTTAACCCAGGAAAGGTGATTTTAATTATTTGTTTTGTATCTGGTCTTATAAAGTAGTAGTAGGTATTGTTCCATATACTAATAAGAGTACAATATATAGTATTGTTTTCCGTATTTACTGCCTCAAATAATACTTGTCTACTGCTTTCAAGAAACGCAGTTCCAGCCTCTATAAGGTCTGCGCCTTTTGAGTTTTTTGTCAAAATAATAGCAGTTCCACCACCGCCACCAGCACCATCCAATTTCTCGTCAAGTTCGGTAATACGGTCGCCAGTTGCTTTAGCATCTGCAGCATAGCCCTCTTTTGTGAGTGTTGGGTCAATTCCTACGCTACTACCGCCGCCGTTGCCAAACACTACTACAAAATCGTTGTTACCATTAAATAATGCCATTTCTTAACCCCCAATATATTTTTACGCATACCACCAAGATACACTCTTTAGAGTAAATCTATCGCTTGCCAAGTCGTAGCATTGTGTTTGTGCTACTTTTCCCTCTGTTACATTAAACGCATACCAAGCATATGCCCCTTTCGCAAAGCACAAATGCAATTCATTTTCTATCAAATAAAGTTTAGCGTCTATATTAAATATCTCAAAACTTTGAGCAGAGGGTGTTCCTAATTTGTTAAAAGAAAAAATCACATTAGTTCCGTTGCCATCATCGCGGGATAGGCTGCTTTTGGCTGCGCTAAAATACAGGTTAATAGTGGAGGTATCTGTAGCAAGTTCTAATTCAATACACATACCAACGATTTTATCCAATGTTTTACCTTGAACCAAATTACCCAAATACACTATATAGTCAAAGCCAGTTTTTATTTTATATCCGTAAAAGTTGGTTTTGCTATAAACGGTTCTCGATGCTTTTCTTTCGTAAGTTTCAACAATATTGTTTCCAACGCCATCTTTTGTTGCCATATTGGCTTTATTAGGAACAAAATCTCCGTACTGCAAACCATCGCGCAAACTTGTATAGTTTGATTGCAGTTCCGTAATGGCTGCGGTTATTCCGTCTTGCGTTACATCGTTTGTAATAATGGCATATAGATTTTCTTTTTGCTCATCGGTCAACTCATTGTATTCGTGTTGCTCACCAACAAAGAAACGCAACGGCAAGCCGTTAATGGTTTTAACTGTTTGGATAAATCCAGTATCACAATCGCCAATAGTGCCGTTTTCTACCGCTTGCGCAATGGCTGCCAAAATCTGCTCTTTTGTCATTCCCTCATACAAGCATTTTTGGTCGCATATTACATATACTTTTGGTGTTGCCATTTCTGCCCTCCTCAATAATTCCCTTGCGTGTAATCGTCAAAGTAATTGTTTATATATTCCTCGTATGCTTTTATATCTCTGCCGTTTGGCATCGTATAAAGCCTATTAAGGCACTCCTCACGGCTTGCCTCCATTGTTATTATTTCTGTGTTGTGCGCCTTGTACCGCTCTGCCTCTCGCTTGCGATCTGTGGCAAGTGGTAGGCTCTCTATAATATAAGCGTTGCGCCAACCGCCAGCCCCTTTGGCTATCTGCTCTTTTACCGCTAAACGCAAATTAAACACCATAGTTTTTAGGGTGTTTGGTTTTATGTATCTTTCCTGGCCGCTTAACATTTGCCATAGATCGTCTATATCAAATACCAAATCGCCCTCTTGCATACGCTCACGCACAAAGGTTGTTTTACCGCTCAAAGGTGCGCCAGTTACTAAATATACCTTGCGCTCTACCGCTACTGCGGCACCGTTAAACCGCCCGTGTACCTCGTTGTGGCATTGCCAATGCAATATTGCTATATTGGCTGGGTTAATGCTTATAGAGGCATCGTTTACATTTTGGTTGGTTAGATATATTTTATGGTGGTAAACTACTGCGCCCTTGTTATTCTTTGCGTTTGGGTTAAAACTTTTTAATATGATCTTACCGCAATGCTCACAATATAACGCACCGCCCTTTAACCGCTCCTGGGTTACTTGCGCCTTGCAATTTGCCCAATCTTGCCCGTTGTAAAATTGCGTTGTGTTATCGTAAGTTTTCATTTATTCGCCCTTGCTCTTCTTTTCGTGTTGAGTGCCAAAGTAAAAGGCTATAATCACCGTGAATACCGTCATAAACAACTCTGCGGAAATTGCGCCAACAATACTTAAATAGCAAAATACCAAAGTTAGCAAAATAGTTACTATGCTCTTTACAGTAAGTAGTTTTGAAAATCTTTCTTTCATTATGTTTCTACCTCCCACTCATCGTGCGCCCTCTTGTATATCTCATCTATAAACGAGTTGCCCTTTAGTGCCTTGTAAGCGTGGTAATTCTTATCAAAGTTTTCTGCCTCGTACTGTCTTATTTTCTTTTTATCTTTGCAAGTATAGTAGGTGTGTAGCATTGCCGTTCTTAACTGGCATCTTATGCCCTCTATAATTCTCTGCACCCATACATAGCACTTAAACACTATGGCTGCCGCTCCAGCCGTTGCGGTTATAATACCGCAAACCAATAAAACAGTTTCCATTTTACCTCATTCCTTTAGTTGCTCTAATAATTCTAAAATTAGAGTTTTAAGTGCCAGTTTTTAGCCTTTTCTAACTTTTCCTCAAACTCTTGTTTTTGTTTCTTTAATTCGTATTGCAACGGGTCATTACTAAACCCTTGCTCTCGCCCAAAGTTCTGCACATAAAATTTATTAAGTGCTGGGTTAGGCGGTTGCTCGGTTTCGTACTCCTCAACCCTTACTATTACTGGCTCTCCGTCCTCGTTGGTTTCCCAGATCGTTTTTTTAGTGGTTGTTTTATAGCCACCTATGGCCGCCTTTACTCCAGCGTTTACAATAGCCTCTAAACAATCCTTACCCTTATCCTTGCTCAATGCCTCGGCAAGTTCTGGGTACGCATTTTTGTAATTGTTTAGGGTTGCCACACATATACCGAGGCTAACCGCTATTGCCTCCTCGGTAACACCCTCTCTAACCTTTTGTTTTATGGTTTCCAAATAAGGCATTACGCAAGTTTCGTATTTACTTTTTGCCCCTCGCTTTTTTGCCATATTTCCCACCTCTGCTTATATCACAAAAAACAATTAGGGCAAGTATGCCTATAACAGAAATAACCCATTTCCCATACTTGCCCCCTTTTACATTTTTTCGATTATATTATACTACCATAATATACCATTGTAAATACTTTACATATTTTGTTTACAAATTATTTACATTTATAGGTTATGCAATAGCACTATATATTGATTTTGCTATATTGCTATAACCAACTTGCTTGTATAGTTCTGCATCGGCTTTATTATCTACAAAGCAAACCTCAATTAAAATAGCCGTGCATTTCGTGCTTTTAATTACATAAAGGTGGCTGCCGTTCTTTACTCCTCTATTCTTAAAGCCGAGTTTCTTTAGGTAACTGCAAGCCTTTACCGCTTGTGGCACTTGCTCACCTTTCCAGGTAAAAGCCTCGCACCCTTGCCCACCGCCAGCGTTGAGGTGGATAGATACAAATAAATCTGCGCCCTCATTGTTCGCCAGAGTAACCGCCTCTTTGAGATTGTTTGCCGATCTATCGTAAACGGCTGGTATTACCTCGTGCTTGCTATCGGCTAATAGTTTCATCAATTCGTATGCTATCTTGCGTGTTTCGGTGCTTTCGTTCAAATAGCCGTTTGCACCAGTTCCCGTGCCAAATTTCGTATGCCCAGCATTAACGCATATTTTCAACCTAACCACTCCTTACCCACAAAATAAAAGTTAATTTGCTTGTAGAGCCTTTTGCTCAATACCTCACATTAACATTAAATAAAAAGCCCCTTTGATCTAAAGAGGCTTTTATTGTCTATTTAATTATACCACTTTCGCAACTATATAAACAAACTTTGTTGCGTTGTGACACACGATATAAACGATAAAATATATGCTATTACATCAACCGTCCAGCCGTTGCCTATTGCTTTATACCTTGCGCCGTTACTAACTCCTTGCGTGTAATTGTCTGGCAAGGTCTGTAACCGCTCATATTCAATCGGTGTTAGTTTTCTCGCTCTTCCGTCTATATATACTTTCTTTTGCTGGTTGCCTCCGCATACCGCCGTTAATGTATGGCACTTAAATGCTGGGTTAAATACCCGTTTGTGCATTTCGTGGTTATTATGCTCCATTCGTGCGCATACTTGTTTTGTTAGATCAACATTGCTTAAAGGATAATTTCTGTACTATCGACAAACTTTGGCAAGGGCTACCACCCATAAGCAAATCAATACCCTTATACTTTGTAAAATCTTCTTTGGTAACATCACCACAATGTATAATATCTGGGTAATTCTTCTTTGATATTTTAATAGCGTTTGGCTCGATCTCATAGGCATAATATTTCTCTACGGGTGTATTAGCCCTTTCAAGTGCCACCCGTCCGCAACTAATGCCATCAAATAAACTTAATACTTTCATTTTATCCTTTCTGTATTTCTACTAACTCAACTATTACAAAATCCTCTTTATCGTCTACAATCACATCGTAAAAGCCCTTTACATACTTTCGGCTATCGTCCTCCAGTACACCGCCTTTAACAAGCGCATCTAAAATAAATTTCTTTGCGCTTGCTATGTTGTCGGCATCTCGTTTCTTTGTGCGCTCGTGCCATTCAAAGCGCACCATAACCGCTCCAGAGGGCTTGTGTAGGCTCTTGGAGGTTAGGGCTTGCTTAATGCTCCACCCTATAACCTCCTCAACCTCACTCTTAAACTTTGCCCCTTGATATTTATTACTACGGCAACTTGCCGTATAATCGTTGAGGCTCGGTAACTTATGCTTTATTAAAAATCTGTTTATACTCTTTCGCCTCCTTAAATGTTAAGCCACTTGCAACAAACAAAGCCAAACGCTTTAATAGCAACTTGTTTGTATTTGCGTTAGTGTGCCTCTTAAACTCCTCTAACTCCCCAGCCGTATAAATACCAATTTTCTCTGCTAACAATCTTACCAACAATAACTCGCTTTTACTCAAAGTGATCTACCCCTTTATTATATAATTGTCCGTTAACTTTATCAAAAATATGTTGCGTTGTGTTGCCTTATCTACCCGTTTTTTCAACCAAATAATTAAGGCTCATACCTTGCAATAGCCCAGATAAATTACTGCCGATCTGCGCCCGTGTTTTTGCTCGTTCCTTTAATTGTGGCATTGTTCTATTAAATCTACCTTTTTCGTAACTTAATTGCTCCTCGGTAAGTTGCGCCAGTTCAATTAAACCGTGTTCGTTTCTGCAATACTCTTTTAATTCTGGAGAGAGGTTATTAAACACCTCTTGTAACTTTAACTTTGCGTTTTCTCCCTGGGTTAAGCCGTTTGCCTCTACATAGTTAAATCTAAATCTATATGCACAATCAGCGGCAACACGCATTACACTTTTTAACTCTGCCCATAACTCGCTCTCGCTCTTTTCGTAGGCTACTTGCATCCTCTCAATCTCTTTAACTATTGCGCCAATTCTCGGTGCAAACTCTGCGTTTTTAAGAGCGTTAATAACCGCTCTATCGCAAACCTCTTTTGGGTACTCTCTTAAAATAGCGTACCAAGATTGTAATAGCATTTGCCTTTCTTCGTCCGTGTGAGCCTTATATGCGTTTTCAAAGTTAATACGGATCATTGTTATATACTTGTTTACATCTTCCATAGTTAAAGCCGTCATTAGTCAAACAATCCCCCATTATCTATTTTTTCTTGCATTTTGCGGTAATCGTCCATAATGCTACTACTTTGCTTTTGTGCCTGGGCTTTTGGCTTGCTATCGTAACCATTACGCTCCCAAGTTCTAACGCTTGCTTTCCAATCTTTCATAGAGTTTTTACCGACTTTCCACCCGTTAGCCTCGTAGTAATCGTAAAAATGCTCTGCATCTACCTTGTTATTTCTTTCGTTGCAATAGGCTTGTACCTCTGCGAGTGTTGGTTTGGTAAAGCGTTTCGCTTTGCCTTGCGGTTTTTCTTGCTCTTGCTCTATCTCTGTTTCTCTATCTATCTCTAAATCTTTCTCTTTCTCTATCTCTGTGTTACCTATTGTTACTGGTGCGTTACTTTGTAACAATGCTTGTGCTTTGCGCTCTCTGTGTCTGCGTACCCTCTCTGCGCTTGCGCTTTCGCTACCGATACATTTAATAGTTTCGGTCATTAAAAAGTGGTCTGGCTGGGTTTCCTCTATCATTCCGTTACCTTGCATAAATGATAAAGTAACTTTTACATTTTCTATATCCTCGTCAAGTTCTAAAGCCAATTCCTCTGCCAAATTTGCCTCGACACCCTCATAGATCAACACACCATTATTTTTAATGCTCAACAACTGCATTTTGAGGTAAATAACTGTGTATGTATCACCGCCAGCAATTCGGCGCAATTTCTTAATGCGCTTATCTCTAAAAAAATCGTCTTTCAGTTTGAGCCAATAATACTTTTTTGTGTCTGCCATTGTTTGCCCTCCCTTTGTTGAAAACAAAAAGCACCTACCGCTTGGAGTGGCAGCCCCTCACGGTAAATGCTTTTTGGTTGGTAGTATTCGCTTGCATCGGTAGCATCTGCCAATACCACCAACAATTATTATTATAATCAAATTTTTTTATTTGTCAACGGTTTGTGTGTTAATAATCTGTAAATGTTGCGTTATGTTACTATAAACTAATCATCAAGCATTTTTTCAAGGTTTAACAATTCTTGCCGTATAGTTGTAATTTTTCTTTTTAATGCGGTTTTACCGTGATCTTTATTCATATAATTACCACTACTCCACAAGTAGCCGCCTTTTTCATTACTTTTTATTTTAATGTGCGTTCTAACATTTTTAATAAGATCATTAAATAGCAACTCAACAAAAGTAGTTTGTTTTTCCATAATTCCTCCTAAAAAGCATTTCTCTCATTTTGTTACCTCTCAATTTGAAAACGGGTTTTTATAAGTTTAATAGCAAAGTTGTTATCACCTTTTTTGTTAAAACACTCTAATAAGTCTATCACTTGCGCCGCCGTATCTCGTTCTATTTCTGCCTTGTATTCTTCCAAAAACTCTTTGCTTATGTCTATATGAATATGCCTTATTACTTGTTTTTTTGATTGCACAATACTACCAGTATTAGGCGGTTTTTGCCGCTTTTCCAAAAAATCTTTGCACCATACATTACCATTATTTTTGAATTTTGCTTTTTTGCGTTTTCCACTTTTAATACACTCCAAAAGATATACGCACTCTGCGCAATCTTTTTGCGGTTGGTATCCGCTCATTAACCCACCCCCATTTAATCGTTATCGTTCTGCAAAAGAATAAAATCGCTTATCGGCATTGTTTGTATGCCTTGCTCTTTGCACTCTTGTATAACGGCATCTATTAGCCGTGTCATTTCTTTAGTGTTGTATGTACTGCTGCCATAGTAGGCTATGAGTTTTGTGTAGCCCTTTAGTTTGCTCTCTCCCAAATCCTCGGTAAACCAGCCTATACCGTTTTTGCTCCAGTTGCTTATAAACCGCTCGGCGGCCTCATTCCGTATGGGTAATATCTCAAATACTCCGCAATCTCTTACAAAGGATTTATAAACCTCCTCTTTGCCTAAACCTACCTTTTCGCCTAATTGATCTAACAAAACCCATAAATAAGAGTTTTGCGAGAGGCTGCGCTTTCTCCTAAACTCTTTTACTGTCACCGTTAAGGGCTTATCTACAAGCCCATCAAAAGCCAGTAAAACGCTCTTTGGTGCAGTAAATGTAATTTCGGCTTGCCCACCAAGCGTTAGAGTTATACGGGGTTTGTTTTCGGCTCTAAACTCTATCATTTATTAAACCCCTCTCATTCTGTGTATTTCCAATAGCAATCTAAAAGCACCTTTCCATATAAACAAGCCTTTCGTATGCTGCTTACAGATTTATCTACATAATCGGCCGCTTGTTCTGCGCTATTGAAAATACGCAACAACTCGCCTTTTTGCGTGTACTGTGCAACGCTTTTTATTTTTTTACCGCTCGTAGTAGTTTCTCTATGGTTGTAACAAGTCCAGGTGCAATAAATGCCGTTTTGATCTTTATAAATATGTTGTGGTGCTGGTATAAAGAGCCTCCCACACTTTGCACAAAATCTTTCTATCATATCATTTACCCGTACTGCCAAAGCCCCCCGTGCCACGCTCGGTGTTTTCCAGTTCCTCTACAAGTTCCAACTCTGGTGTTAAGATCGGCATAATTACAAGTTGGCTAATTTTATCGCCAGCGTTTACCGTGTAAGCATACTCACTATGGTTATAAAGTTTTACAACGATGCTGCCCGTGTAACCAACATCAATAACCCCCTCGCTTGTAAGCCCGTGCTTTACATTCAAACCGCTTTTACTTTTTAACATTCCTACCGTGCCGCTCGGCAATTCGATATGTACCCCAGTATCAAACTTTGCGCTTTCTCTCGCCTCTATGATCTGCGTTTGCATTGCGTAAAGGTCAAGCCCAGCATCGGTAGCGTGCGCTCTGGTGGGCATATATGCGCCCTTATCAAGTTTTATTTTCATTTTCTACCTCCGTGTATTTCTTTTTGAGTTCGGCAATATCTTCTGCAAGGTGCAAGTCGAAATAATCAAACCACTCGATACTATCACCTCTAAACTCACCGCTTTGATTAGAAGAAAGAAATTTCTCAATCTCTTCAAAAATCTCTCTAACAACCTCGCTCTTTTGTTCTGCAATTCTTTTTGCCGCCAAGCCGTAAGCGTTCATATTGATTGTTAGTTTTTCGTTTTCTTTTTCTAACCGCTCAACCTCGCCCTTTAACCGCCAAATCTCTAATTTTTGATTTTCAACCTCGCTCTTTGGTACAACATCGGCGGTGGGTGCATCGAATAGGTCATCTGCCTTTATAAACCACTCGCTTTTGGGAAACGGCATACCCCGTGTTTGAAACTGATATTTTTTCTTTTTGTTCAACTTATCTGCATCAATATATCGTGGCATATCATTCTCCGCCTTTCTGCAATTTGTCCTCAATATCTTGAATGGTTTGTTGCAATTTACAACGATATTTTCCGTTTTCGGTCAATTTGTTGCACATATTAGTTTTATAGTTACAATAGCAACTCACCCTGCAAATGTGCTTTTCATCAAGCGAAGCAAGAATTACATCAACCTCGGCTTTCGTAAGTTTAACTGTTTTCATTCCGCACCGCCTTTCATCTTCGCACCGCACACGGAACAGAAATATAAGTCAAAGTCAGTTATCGGATTATAATCCTCGGCAAACACATCGGTTTCATATACAAATCTACAATTTGAACACTCATAATGATGTGTATGGACTATCCACTCCCCCTCGCTCTGCTTGCGGTAGCCTTTGGCGGTCATTTTCTCTGCGGTAAAATCAGGTGTAATCATTCTGCGCTTTTTGTATTCTTCATCGAATATCTCAATCAAGTCTTTGCGCATTTCCTCAATTGCTTGTTGTTCAATCTGCTCTTTCATCGGTTGCCTCCTCTATAAAATAATTTTTCCCAAAAATCTGCAAAAAGTCTAAATCTGGGTACACCTGGGTAAACCTCTTTTGTGCAAATGCTTTTAGTTTCCTATCAAGAGCCGAGTTAAAATGCACCCCGTCATTGCTCATATTGTGATGCCTTGCACATAGGTAGCACCAGCACCCGTATTTTTCGCTCGTTTGCCGTCTGCCAGCACCATAAAAAATATGGTGCTTGTGCAGATTGTACGGCATTTCACATATTAAGCATTGCCTCTCATTACTAATTATTGAGCGCATAACCTTTATACTCCCTTTCCTCTTTTGCCCGTATATCGGCAGCCGTTTTGTTTACCAACTCTGGGTACTTTCTTTGCAACTTTCTACGGCATCTTGCTATGCTTGCAAAACTCGGCAAGCCTAACTCTATATGATGCTCCAGTATTGTTTTAAGGCTCATATCTACGCTTATAAAGTTCTTGTAAACCTCCAACACAAGCATATAATCGTCTGCCCGTGTTTCTGGGTGATCTACAAGAGCGTTATATACCAATGGTTGTACTTTCTTTATGCGTGCCATATACTACCTCCTAAAACGGCAAATCTTGATCTACTGAAATATTTTCAAAGTTAGGTTGCGTGTTTGCATAGGTTGGTGCGCTTTCTTCTCTCGGTTTCTTAAATGCCTTAATGCTTTCTACCTCGCACTCGTCAACCTTGCGTGTTGTGCCATCGTTTGCCGTGTACTTGCGCACTTTCCATTTGCCTACAAGTTCCACTCTATCGCCCTTGCTTGCGTATCGGCTCAAATACTCTGCGTGTATGCCCCAAATAACGAGGTTAATAAAATCGCTCTCGTATTCGCCTTGCTCGTTCTTGTACTCTCTCTGTACGGCAATACAGTTTGTTACTACGCTCTTGCCGCTATTGGTTTTCTTTAACTCGATCTCCTGGCACAAATTACCGCTCAAAATTACCTTATTCATTGTTTGCCTCCATATCCATTGCTTTAATAAGTGTTTTAACCTGGTCTTTGCAATAAACATCTTCAAGTGCTACAAAGTTTTTCAAAACCCTTAATTGTTCACTTTGCCTTACAAGATCATCGTATTTGCCCTCGCAAACCTCCATATAAGTTCCAGCAATCTTTGTTAATGCAGATACCGCCATATTGTTTTTCCTCCTTTAATTTATGTTTCACGTGAAACAATTTATTTATTTTTGTTGCGTTGTGGCACATCAAATGCGTGCGCCTTGCTTTGTCGGTTGCTTAATAGCCTTAAATTTCTGGGTTTTGTAGTTTCCACATCTGCTCACCGCCTAACTTAAAATGCTCTTGTATGCGTAGCCACACCTCTTTAGAGCCTCTGCGCTTGCCGTTTTCTATTAAGTTGTAAGTACCACCAGAAACACCGCAAATTATAGCCATATCCGTTTGCGTTAAATCGTGATCTACTCGCAACTTAATTAGTTCTTTGTTTTTCAATCCGTTTACCTCCTATCTTAATATTTGTGCTGGTGGAACATAAAGGGCTTGAACCTTTAACCGCTCGGTTATGAGCCGAGTGCGCTACCAGTTGCGCTAATGTTCCGTGTGGGGAGGCTTGGCCGCCTCCCTCGGCTTTGGGTTAATGCCCGTACTTATCTCGCCCCTGGCCGCTAAAATCGCAAAGCCCAGTATCTACCGCATTTTTGCGTGTTTCTCCATCAAAACCAAGTACGAAAATAAACATTTCCCAAATTGCTTTTAATACCTTTTTCATATCAAACCCTTTCTTTTGGCATCGCTGCCTTTGTTGCATATCCTTTCTTTATGTTGCGTTGCGTAGCATTGTATGTAGATTAAAACGGTAAATTTGCCAAGTCCATAACTTTTGTTGCGCCCTCGGTAGCGTTTGCAAATCTTGTAGCCAACAAAATGCTATCAAAAAAGTAATGTTTGTAATCGTATGTATCGTTAATGCAATCGTAACCAGCCACAACACTTACAACATATCTGTTTTTCATTTTCTTTATTTCCTTTCGGTTTGGTGTTTTGTGCGTAGGTTGCCCTACGGCTATATAATACCAAAAAAATATTGCCAAATTTTGCGGATTTTATTAACGAATTGTAAATATGCACACATTTTGCAAATTTTTTTTACATTTTCAATTACCGCACATTACAAAGCATAAAAGGGCTTAACTCTCCCCCACCTCCTCCAGCATCTTAAATAATATATAGGCATAGTTTGAGGCATCGTCTAATGTTATCTCTTTATTTACGGCTAAATATGTAACGAGTTCAAACATACGCAATAAATCGCCCTTTGTTTTATCACGATTATTTTTTAATATTTCCATATTTCTTTCTAAAAAAAATTTTTTTGCCATAAAAACATAAAACCCCTCTCTTGCCTAAAGTAAATTTTTTGTGCTATTCTATATGTAAAAAGTTGCGTTTTGTAACTATATTTTTATATTACCAAACATTCGTTTGGTTTGTGGAGGTGTAAATAATGGAAAAAGAGGAAATAGGCAGAAAGATTAGAATACTACGCAAAACCAGAGGCTTAACCCAGGAGCAATTAGCCGATAAATTAAATGTAAAGCGTGCTACTATAAGTAACTACGAGATCGGTAGGCGATCACCGCATATAAAAGAGTTAGAGGATATAAGCGAGGCTTTGGGTGTTAACCTGGAGTATTTCGGCTTTGGCGGTAGTGCTGCCGTTGATCTGGTGGCACGGGCTAAAGTTCTTTTTGAAGATGATAGCATAACCGCCGAGGAAAAGGCGCAAGCGTATAAAGAGATAATGAAATTATATTTACAGATCGAGGAGTAAAAGCCAATGGGGAAAATAACAGTTAATGAGGTTGCCGAGGCTTTAGGGTGTAGCCCTCAAAGCGTGCGTATAGGCTTGCAAAGAGGCGCATTGCCGTTTGGCTCGGCAATAAAAACAAGTTCTAAATATACCTATGTTATCTATGAGAAAAAATTAAAGGAGTTTATAGATTTATGAAAATGCCTAACGGCTATGGCTCTATTGTCAACCTCGGCAAAAAGAGGCGCAAGCCCTTTGCCGTGCGTGTAACAGTTGGTTATGAGGAAAAAGGCATTATAAATGGTGTTATGCAGTACCGCCAAAAGTATAAATATATCGGTTACTTTGAAAAGCGCAAAGATGCGTTAGAGTGTTTGGCTAACTATAACACCGACCCACACGAGTTACAAAAAAGCACTATAACATTTGCCGAGTTGTACGATGAGTGGAGTAACCGCAAATTTGAGAAAATAGAAAGTTCAACGCAAGACACCTATAAACTTGTATTTAAGAAAAGCGAGGCACTACACAACATACCTTTTAAGGATATAAAAACAGATCATTTGCAAAAGGTTATAGATGCAAACAAAGATTTAACAATGATACGCTCATTTAAGTATTTATATAACCAACTTTTTAAGTATGCAATTAAATACGATATAGATAAAAACTATGCTCAATACCTGGAGTTGCCAGCCAAAAAAGATAGTGAGCCAAAGATACCATTTACCAGCGATGAAATACAGTTATTTTGGCGCAACTTACATATAGATTATGTAGATGTTTTATTGATACTTTTATATACTGGCTTGCGCATTACCGAGTTATTAGAATTAAAAAACGAAAATATACACCTAAAAGAGCGTTATTTGTTTGTTGAAAAGTCAAAAACAAAGGCTGGCATAAGAAATGTACCAATACATAAAAAAATAGCCCCGTTAATAGAGGCTCGTATAAATCCAAATAATAAATATTTTATCCCAAACAGAAAAGGCAACGCAATGGCTGCCAATAGTTTTAGAAAATCACAATTCCATAGATTAAGAAAAAAATTAAAATTCAATCATACAATACACGAAACACGGCATACCTTTATATCACAATGCAATAGACTAAACTTAAACGAGGTAGCCGTACAACGCATTATAGGTCACGCAAATGTGAATATAACGCAACATTACACAAATAAAACCATTGACGATCTAATACAAATTATAGATTTATTTGAGTATTAACCTTGTATATTACCCGTATATTATATGTATATTACCGTTGTATTTTTGTGCGGTTCTACGCTAATTTCAAGAATATTAAAAACCCTCCCAACCTTGATATAAAAGGATTTAGGAGGGTTTTATTTATTTATTCGTTCTTTCTAAAACAAAGGAGTAAACCCCTTGTATTTCAAGGCTTATAAGCCCTTTTGTATATTACTTGTATATTTCGTATCATTACTCATATATTTTAATATACCTTTTAATAGGGCTATAATCAATAATCACGATACATTAGTTTTGCTCTTTGCAATAGTGCCTCTAATCTCGGCAATGCCAGCAACAACGATCATAGGCAATGCGCTTATAAGATCGGTGCAACGCAGCTCACCGCCGCCCACCCATTGCAAAAGAGAGTTAGTTTGGTAATAGCCAGAGCGTTCGCTTGTCGGTGCGCTTACACCATATAAGATACATACCGTATTTGCACCGCTTTGCCCAATGATTGCGCTCTGGCGGTTTGCATCACCCGTGTATGCGTAATACTCTCCTCCGTTGAGTTTAATAAATCCCTCGCCAGAGGAGGCAGAAAAGCAATAGCTATTATTGATCGTATTATATACTGTGCCACGGCAATTAGTGAAAGTACCGTGCATTGCTATATAGCTATCTTGGTAAGCAGTAATCCAAAAACGGCAATTTTCGTAGTTGATCGCATCCGATGCGTTAGTCACTCTAATAACTGTGCCAACATCCGTTTTGCTTGCGTAAACATTTGCGCCAATAATGTTAATTTTGTTCGTTCTAAAAACAACATTACTTGTTCCACCAACTATTTGAGGTTCGATTGCGCTTGCTCTCGTGAAATCTACCGTTGCCGTTCTGTTTGTGAAACTGGGGCGCATAAAGTTGAACCATATAAAAGGATTTGTGGTTGTTCCATTACCACTAAATGCGCCAGCAATGCCAATATTGCCAATAACATTGATTTTCATACTACTGTAATCATCTGTGCTATAAAAGGCTCTAACAAGGTTAGATATTAAAATATTGTCATTTACCCCATTGCACACATAGTTAAACTCTCCAGCCGCTTTAAGGTTGGTTACATCTTGCAAAAGTTGCGTGTATTGCGCAAGTGCAGTAGTCATACCCTCGCCATCAATAAAATTATTTAAAACAACTGTAATTTTAGCCCCAGAGGCTTTTGCCGTTGCAAAGGTAATAACTATATACCCACCGCTTACAGAGGCGGTATAGGCGGTTTCTGGCTCTTTAATGCCGTTTGTGTAAACCTCAATAAGAGAATACTTGGCATTATAAAGGTTGCTCGGCAAAGTGGTAATAACGGGGTTGGTGGAGTATGTAACGGTGCTTTCGTGCGTTTGCATTGCCGCATCGTAATAATCATCATAGCCCTTTACCGCCGTAAACCACGGGCAAAGTGTAGCATCGCCTCTGGTATCGGTAATATTGGCTTGCGTAATGCTCGTAGCACTCGGTGCTACTGTTATATAAGCAAGCATTAACTCATATACCTTATCCGTTCTTGTTAAGTTAGATGCGGTAGGTATAGCACTTGTACCCGTGCGCAATTCAATAGTAATATCGCGTGCGCTTACATTGTTATCATACTTAACTACCACATAATCGTAACGATTAGAAATTGCTCCGTTTGCCGTAATTGTAAAACTCTCTAAAGCCTCGTTAATAAAAGCCTTGCCTTTAATTACCGCCTTACCAGCGTTTACATTGAATACCATACCGCTTGCAGAAACAACCTTTAAGCCTTGCGGTGCGCCTCCAGCATCGTTATTTGTCTTAACAACTCCCGTATCGCATACGATGCTCAAAAAGTCGCTCAAATCGTCTGCGTTATAGTTGCGGTCATAGCCAGTTGCTTGCGTTGGATCTGGTCTTGCGTTAAAAAATAGTGCCTTACCCATTGTTACCCTCCATACTCTGCCTCTTCGCCGTAGCCATCGGCATTTTGTCTAAATGTTTGTTTTGTAATTCTTTTATCTACGAAAAAGTTAAAATACTCATCTTGCACCCTTACCATATCGCCAATAAAATAATCATCGTCAAAAATATAGTTAGAGTTTGCTATATCTATTTCGCCGTTTATTTCCTCAATAGTGATATGCTCGGCAAGGTTTGTTTTTGCCTCCTCGGTCTGCCAGCATTTGTACAAGTCGCTTGTTGGTGTGGTTTCTTGCTCCGTTCCGTTTGCATCTTCGTATTTTGTCGAGAGGTTACTATTTACTACGATCTCGGCACGATCTATGCCCGTTGCGCCATTGTCAAATGCTTGTGTATAGTCCACATCATCAATAGTGCTTACAACTAATGCGTGCGTTGCTATGTTGGCATCGTCCGTAAAATATTCGCTTGCTAACAAATTGTCGAGGCTCTGGCTAAACTTTACGCTATTGGTTTTAACCGCTCCCGTAAAAACTCTATATTTAAGCGTGCCGTTTTCAAACTCAACAATAGAGCCACAATTATATTGTTTAAGCAAATGGTTTACAAACTCCAGCAAGTTGCCTCTCGGTGCTTGCGTACCGCTTATATCTATAAGCAAAGTGTTTGTATCTACGAAAAATTTATTGTTGCCGTTGTTATCGCTTATTGTACGGGCTGCGTTAGCCCCCGTGCCTAAAGCGTGATTTACAAGCCCGTAAACTGCACTTGTAATAGTGCCTTGCAATTCCTTTGGTGTGAGTATGCACCGCTTGTTAAGCAACCATTTAGCCTCGTAGCCCGTTGCGCTTATCATTCGTGCGCCTCCAGCCGTAAAGGTGTACCGCACCGAGGTTATAACCCATATAAACCGCTTATTAGGCAACTTAACATATCTGCCCTTTTGCAATGCTTTTAGGTTGGCTTGCGATGCTCGGCAATATAACTCAAACTCGCCCACATCTTGGTAACTCAACTCAAACCAACACTCTTGCGGCTCTACAAGAGCCATTGTTTTAAGTGTGTATTTATCTTTAATCTCTACATAAGGTATCATTACTCATACCTACCTTTGTAAATAATCGAAAAATAAACATTGCTATCAGTTTCTCCACGCTCTGTGGTAACGCTAAATGTATTCTCGCCCGTTTCAAGTTGTAACCAATCCTCGCCTTGCCACTCCAGGTGGTTTAGTATAGGCTCTCCGTTATAAGTTTCCAAACCATTTATAGTAATGTATTTGTTGCTTTTAACTGTGCTTATTTCTAACTCGTCATCTGCTTTCAAGGTTAATTTAAGGCGCATATACCACCCGTTTTGCTCTCCCGTGCTACAACTTATGCGAGGATTTACAACCTCTCCAAGCGCAACAAGGTTTAACAACATACCTACTGTGGTATCGCTCCTATTTTCAAATGTTTTTGTTAATTCTGTATTTATCTCGCCAAATGGTCTGCCGATCACGGGGAAATATTGCCCCTCAATAGGAAAGTTAAGCAAATCTATATGCTCACTTATCGTTTCCACCAAGTACGCTACATTTTCCCAATACGGCTGCCCACAATAAATAGAGAGTGATATTTTACAAGTTTGCACCATACGGGAGTATGGCGGTATAGTTGCTACACCCTTTATGGTTATATCTCTACCGCCCTCAACCTCTCGCAATGTTACAAATTGCTTGCTTTTTACAACGCTCGTAAAATAATCTATGCTGGCTTTAATGTTGCCTCGTAAGGTAAACACTAACTCTATGCCTCTCGGCAATGCCCTTACGCTTTCAATGGTTGTGCCGTCTGTATATGGTGTTTCACTTTCGGCTATGTCGGTTTCGATGCCGTGCAACCCCTCGGCAGCCGATAAAATAAATTTATCTCGGTTGTTGAGGAGGTCTAATACTTGATTATTTTTATTGATTAAAGTTAATTGCATATTAAACCCCCATTAAAATGCGCTTGGTTTCCAAATTCGCTTTGTGCAAAGCGTGTCTACTGGTTTCCATTTTTTCAAAGTAGTTATTAACGGTATTGTTTGTGGTTTTGTTGCCACCCTTTGCGCTTATCTTGTCTGCCAGTTTATCAATCCAAGCCGTGTTATTTTCCAAAGGCATTACTACCTCTTTGCCAGCCTCACCGATCATAGCAAGCGTAGCCTTATCGACTATACCGCCCTCGGCAAGTTTCGGTATTTTAGGTATGTTAATACCCTTTCCAGCGAGAGAGCCGAATATCTCCCAATCTGGTATTTTAATTTTATTGATAGCACCAATGGCACCGTTAATAATGCCGATCACTCCATTTATGATGCCCTTAACTGTGTTAATTTTACTTTCAAAAATTCCACCTATAAAATCTGCCACGGAAGAGCCAATTTTTTTAATGCCCTCCCACATATTTATAAAGAATTTTCTAAAGCCCTCGCACTTATTCCAAAGCGTTACAAAGGCTGCCACAAGCAATGCTATTGCAGTAATAACAAGCCCAATAGGATTTGCCGCCATTACCACATTCCAAGCCAACTGCACCGCTTTTGCTATCTTCATTACTGCGTTATATGCCTTTATACCAACTGTTATAGCACCGATAATACCAACAAGGCTACCCAACACGGGTACAAGCCAGTTTGCATTATCAAGCACCCAAGTTAACCCCGTCATAAGAGGAGGCAAAACAGTTTCTACAAGCGAGGTAATAGCACCGCTTATTTTTCCTATAAGCCCCTCTATATCAACCTCGCCAAATTTCTCTAATACAGTTTGCAAAACACCAACCATAGCCGTTTTGAAACTTGTAATGGCTGGTTGCGCCTTTTCGGCAATGTCTGCCATCGCTTGGTTATAATTGTTTTGCGCCTCGTTGGCCGCTATAACCTCTGCATTAACCTCTTTATACTTTGTGGCGGTTTCTCCATAAAGTCCGTTAAGAGTTTCGTTAATGTGCGCTGCCCTTTCTTCCTCGGTGTTAAGGTTTGCTAATTCCTCGTTAAAGGTATCAACATTTACACCGCTCCACTCCAGAGCATCTGCCAACGGTCCTTGCACCTCGCCAAGTTTTGCCGTGTGGTTCATAGCCTCGGCTAACCCCTCAACGGGCAACGAGTTACCAAATGTTGCATACACACCAGTTAGCGTGTTTGTCATTTGCTCTAACTCTTTTTCGCTTTTCGCCATTTTTGCCAAGTGTTGCGCAGCCTCGGTTGCCTGGTCGCTCTCACCCAAAACGCTAAACAATTCGCCGTAGGTTTTCTCGGCCGCCTCTACGCTATGCCCAGATTGAGTAAATGCGGTTTCAAGCATACCCATTTGCGTGCGTAGTTCTTTGGTTTCTTCTACAAGGTTATTAAGCCCAGCAAAAGCACCAACGCAAGCCGTACCTATGGCCGCTATGCCAACGGCCGCACCCGTTGCAATACCACCGCCCAAATCTCCTGCCGATTGCTTTTGATCTTCAAGTTTTTTATTGAGTTTTTCTAATTCTTCTTTTGTATTTACTCCAGCATCCTCTAACTCTTTAAGGCTATCGGTGTAATAATTTATATTTTTTTCGGTTTCCTTAACAACTGCACTTTGCTTATTTATTGCGGTTGCTAATTTCTGCCCTTGTGCAGTAGTCTTTTTTTGTTCGTCTGTTAACTTGTTGTATTCTTCCTCCAACAATGCTAACTTTTTCTTTTCTGCATCAAGCGTGCCGTTTAACTGCGTTAACTTTGCTTTTAAGCCGTCTGTGTTATCGTTCCACTTGCCCATAGAGGCGGTAGCGTTCTTAAACTCTGCGTTAACTTGCGACACATACCTATTTAATTGTTGCGTACTGGCACTAAAATTGCTTATGTCTGCCTTAAATACTGTTGTTATAGTGCGTTCCTCTGCCAATTATGCCACCTCCCTTTAATGCCAAGTTGCGTTTGCGCTTGTTACCCATACCTCTTGCTCGTTGTTTCCTTGTTTTTCTCTTCTATCGTGTATAATGCAATCTGCGTATAGATCGTAAACCTCCCGTGTAGGTCGGTTTAATATTTCAAACGGCGAAAGCCCTACAAATCTACCGCATAAGCAATCTATTAGATCAAAAAAACTTTCCTCTACTGTTTTGAAAACGGGAGGAGGTGCGCCGTTTATGCTACCTCCTCCCCCCGTTGCTATTTTTTTGCGGCAGCCGTTACAATTTCGTTTGTTTCTTTTCCTATTTCCTCTACAAACTTTAGGTATTCTACGGGGTCTACATAGTTAAAATCGTCATTCTCAAAATGGGGAAAAATAGTTTTGAGAATATCAAGAGTAATAGCCTCTTGCTCCTCCTCGCTCTTTCCGTTCATAGTATCGCTTAACGATTGTACTTTTTTACTAACCCCAAGCAAAAGCCGTCTACAAATATATTGCTTTGTCGGCTCTTCGCTCGTACAATCTTTGTAAATGTTTAATACCGCTTTCATTTTGTTGCCTCCTTTTGTTCGCCAAAATTACTGCGTAGCAAGTTCGGTGGTTGCGTTGTCTGGTGTAATTACCTTTGCAAACCACTTTTCTACAAGTGCCTTGTTGGTTTCAGTAATCGGCATAGCCATATCGAGTTCGTTTTTGCTCGTTTTCGTCCAGGCAACATCAGGTGCGCTAAAAGTAATATTAACCTCTTGCCCCTCGCTACCCGTGCCACGATCAATAGTATTAGCAACCTGGGAAATAGAGTTAACAATACCCTTGTAAGCCCATACAACCTCGCAAGGTCTGTTTACATCGCCATCGTGCAGAGCGTAGCCAATCGCAAAATAAGGACGGGTAGAGCCATCTGGTGCAGTACCATACATCTTATTTGTGCCAACCTCTACAACGCTCTTGCCCATCAACTCGGCATCTACTGCGGGGTCAATACGCATACACGAAAAAGTACGGGTTACACTCGTACCGCCATAGGTGGTATCTTGCAGTTTGTTATCTGCCCATACCTCCTCGCTATCGCTGGCAATTTCTCTGGATACGCTCTTTACCTCTGCCAGCGTTTTTACATCACCAAAGGTAACGGCTTTAGTGCTGGCATTGTAAGTATAAGGTGCGTAAACCAATCTACTACAACCTCTCAACTGTTTCATAGTTTCACTCCTCTAAATAATCTATTTTTTCTACATCCACCATACGGCTATGCCATCTGTTTTGGTATGTGCCGTTGTGGTAGCCTACACCCTCTATATCGTAGCCCTTGCCTTGTAAGTGCGTTATAGCCTCTTGCAAGCCCGTATAAAGCCGTGTAGGGTCTTTGGTGTACCATTTAAGCGTAAACTCGTACAAATGCGCTCTCGCCTTGTTATCGGCGGTTACGGCATTGCTTGTGTAGTCCTCGCTTATGGTAAAATACTCTTCTGGCAAATCTTCAACGGCTGGTGCATCTCCCTCAATATAAACGGGTATCAATTCACCGCTCGTATTGAGCATAATTAAATCTTTATCTAATCTAATCATTTGTTAAGTGCCTCCTTTAATGCCTCGTTGAAAATTTGCGATTGTATATTATCTACTTGCTTTCTTACCTTTCCTTTTACTGCTATCGCTTGGTAAAGTTTGGTATCTTTCGCCTCGTGTGGTGAGCCGTGCAATGAAAGTATTAGTACCTCTGGTGCTTTTTCAAGATCAACACCAGCATAGGCGGTAACTACTGTACCCTCTTTTTCAACGGGCATTTTGTCTACCTCTTTAAGGCTTTCTCTCGCATCACCTCGTGAATACTTTTCGCCTTTCTTGAAACTAAATTTACTGTTTTTCATTGCCTTACCTACCTCGATATTTACAATATCACGGCTTGCCTCCAGAGCCTTTGCGGCAGTATCTAAAAGCAATTCGTTACTTATGTTGCTTATATCCTCGGCAAGGTCTAAAAACCCGTTAAAATCCAAGCCAAAGCCCTTGTTTTGTGCCATTATGCACCTCCGCTAATTCTCTCCAGCGTAAGCACCATATAACGGCTGCGCATCTCTACATTTTCTGGGTTGCCTACTATTTCAAAGTCAAGCCCTCCAATAGTGAGTATGTCGGCCGCCTTAATTTCGGCATTGTACCAAGTTATAAAAGTGGTTTTTTCGTTTATGATCGTTAAGCCGTTTTCCGTTGTTTCTGCCGTGCCTTTTTGCTTAAACTTACCTCTAATAGTGCCAACCTCGGTATAGCCTTTTGAGGTACGCCCGTTTATTAACTGGCTCGTTGCTTTCTTATGTACGGCTGGAGTTATAAACTCTCGTATATTCGCTGGCTTATACATCGCTTGCCTCCAAATCCTCGCTATGGGGGTGGTTTACTCGCAATGCCGCTATCATTGTTTCGGTAGCCTTGCTTAAAT